>Ga0187857_10000550_pt1 | contig 45307 bp, 44 predicted proteins | sample June2016WEW_8_10_FD_132984 | JGI IMG/M metagenome (GOLD analysis project Ga0187857, IMG submission 132984) | Peatland microbial communities from SPRUCE experiment site at the Marcell Experimental Forest, Minnesota, USA - June2016WEW_8_100 | ecosystem: Environmental > Terrestrial > Soil >... | reverse complement strand
TTCGCCCATGAGGAGCGCCGACCTGTTGTTGCTCCCGTCTCTGGAGGACTTCAGGCCCTCCATGGTGATGGCCGACGGCAGAGTCGTAGCCAGGGACGGTCGCCTGGAAGTCGACATCAAGCAGCCGAAGGCTCCCAAGCAGATGGTGGAGTCGATTCATCTCAAGCGCCTCCCCGTCCCCGAAGATTTTGTGATAAGGGCACCCGAGGAACGGGGGACCGTGGAGGTCAGGGCCATAGGGGTGACGGGGGGCAGCGTGTATACTAAGGAGCTCATCGAGGAAGTGGCCGTGAGGGACAGCGAAGCGCAAATCTCTCGCTCAAAGGACGTCCTGAAGGTCGCCGTCGTAGAGAGGCACCATGGAAGAGGGAACAAGGCCGTAGCATTCACGAAAGGTTTCGGCTTCAAGGACGGGGCCGTGGCATCGACGGTCGCGCACGACTCACACAACCTGCTCCTGGTGGGAGCCGACGAAAGGGACATGGCCTTCGCAGCTAGGACGGTCACAGAGCAGGGAGGGGGGATGGTGGCGGTCAGGGGGAAGCACGTCGTCGGCTCGATTCGGCTCCCAGTGGCCGGGCTCCTCTCTGAGAGGCCGGTCGAAGAGGTCGCCGAGGAGGCAGAGGGCCTCCTTGAAGCATGGAGGAGGATGGGCTGTGAGATGGTAGAACCCTTCATGACGATGTCTCTGATAACCCTCACCGTCCTCCCGGAGCTGAGGCTGAGCGACAAGGGGCTGCTGAACACAAGAACGTTCAGGTTCGTAGAGCCCGTGCTAGGTTAGCGAACAATACAGAAACGGGATTCGAACCCTACTTGACCTGGACTTCCTGCTTGATGGTTATTTCCTTCACGATGCCGGCCGCCACCGTCCTGCCCGAGTCCCTAAGAGCGAACCTTCCCAGCTCGGGGAAGTCCTTGTAGGTCTCGATGCAGACGGGCTTAAGCGGCCTTATCTTCACGATGGCCGCGTCGCCCGTCTTCAGGCTCTTGGGCTTGTCCTCCACCACCTGGCCGGTGCGCGGGTCGATCTTCGACACCAGCTCGCTCACTGAGGCCGCGACCTGCAGAGTGTGCGCATGAAGGACTGGGGTGTAGCCTGCGGCGATGGCTGTCGGATGGAACACTACGATTATCTGGCCCACGAATTCCTTCGCCACGCAGGGCGGGAAGTTGGGGGAGCCTACGACGTCGCCCCTCTTGATGTCGGTCTTGGCTATGCCCCTGATGTTGAAGCCGATGTTGTCCCCGGGTATGGCTTGCGGAATCTGGGAGTGGTGAGTCTCGATGGTCTTGACTTCACCCTTTACCCCCGTAGGCATCACCACCACGACGTCGTTGGGCTTCAGGACTCCCGTCTCCACCCTGCCGACGGGGACTGTCCCGACACCGGTGATAGTGTAGACGTCCTGGACGGGTATCCTCAGTGGCTTGTCTGTGGGCTTGGAGGGCTCAACCAGGAGGTCCAGAGCGTCCATCACGGTGGGACCCTTGTACCAAGGCATGTTGGTGGACCTGGTGATGAGGTTGTCGCCCTTCCAGCCGGATACCGGTATGATGCTGAGCGTTTCGACTTTGTACCCCACCTTCTTCAGAAGGGCCGACGCCTCGGCCTTCACTTCCTCGAACCTCTTCTGGTCGTAGGGAGTGGGGGTGGTGGCGTCCATCTTGTTAATCAGCACGATCAGCTGGTTGACGCCCAGAGTCTTCAGCAGGAAGGCGTGCTCCACGGTCTGGCCGCCTTCGCCGAGTCCCGCCTCCGTCTCTCCGGGTTTGGACGAGATCACCAGAACGGCCGCGTCGGCCTCGCTGGCTCCCGTAATCATGTTCTTTACGAAGTCCCTGTGTCCGGGGGCGTCGATGAGCGTGAAACTGTACTTCTTGCTCTCGAACTTCTGGAACGCCAGGTCCACGGTGATGCCTCTCTCCCTCTCTTCCTTGAGCTGGTCAAGGACCCAAGCGAACTTGAAAGTGTCGCCTCTGCCTGTCTCTTCGGAGCTCTTCGCGTACTCGTCAATGAGCCGCTGGTCGACGACGCCGAGCTCGAAGAGTAAGTGACCCATGGTAGTCGATTTGCCGTGGTCGATATGGCCGGTGACTACGATGTTCAAGTGTGGTTTCTCAGGCAACTGGATGCACCCTAACTAACGCATTACCACAAGGAAGATATTATTTAAGGTTTAGCACGAGGAGTTCTAACGTGAAGAGAGGGCGATGCGCTCCTGCTCCGTCTTCTTCTTCACGGAGAAGCTTGAGCCGTCGTTGTTCGCGGCGGCGATTATCTCCTCGGCCAGAACCTCTTCGATGCCACGCTGGGAGGAGAATGCCGCCTCCCTCACCCCTTCGGCTATGAACCTCAACGCCAGGTCGATCCGGCGGAGGGGTGCGACGTCGACGGAGAGGTGGTACACGACACCTCCATAGCTTATTCTTGTCGTGTCTTCGTTGGGGGCCGCGTTCTCGACGGCCTGGACGAGGACTTGGACGGGGTTCTCGCCCGTCTTCAGCTCGACGATTTCCAAGGCGGCGCTCACTATGTTCATGCTCTTCTGCTTCTTGCCGCCCATCCTGCCGGTGTTCTTCGCGTCCTTCCTCCCGAAATGCATCAAAGAGTTGGCCAACCGCTCGACGATGCTGACGTCCGCCTTGCCAAATTTTTTGTGCTCATGACGGCCGTGCGTGTGGGGTATGACCGAGGGCTTCAGCGAAAGGACCCTCTGTAGGCCCACGTCGGTGACTTCGACTTCAGAAACGTCCCATTTCCCGAATAGCAGAATCTTTTCCGTCATGGGCGTCTACCTCTTGGGCTTCTCCTTGCGGCCCACTACCAGCATACCCAGCGAGACTCCGTTCACGGTGGAAACCTGCCACCGGACGCCTGGGATGTCTCCCATGGCCCTTCCCTGAGATCCGCCGATTCCTTCGATGACGACTTCATCGTGCTCGTCGACGTAGTTCAGGGCACCGTCGCCCGGAAGGAAGGCCGTGACCTGCTTTCCGTTCTTGACCAGCTGAACTCTGACGCACTTCCTGATGGCGGAGTTGGGTTGTTTTGATTCAACGCCCACCTTCTCCAGCACGATCCCTCTAGCCTGAGGGGAAGCCTCGAGGGGGTCCGCCTTCTCGTCCAGCTTGAGCATCCTTCTCTTGTAGTACTTGTTGGACCAGCGATGCTGCTGCCTCTGGCTCTGCAGCTTTCGGGCAGCGAACTCGCCTCTGGGTGACTTGTGCGCCAAGCCTCAGTCATCAACCCGCTGACATGGAGCAATATAAGATTTGGGTTCCAATAGGCGTTTCACTGAGTTATTATGTGAATGTGTTCGATGCCAAAGTATCGCTTCGCAAGGATCCTCGCCCGCTCGGCGTTCCTGCCGCCTCGCCCCAGCACGGCCCCCTTGTTCTTAGTCGATACCGTTACGATGCCCACCTTGGAGCCGTCGGCCTTCTCGTTCACCTTGGCTTCGAAAACGTTCCTAGAGCCCAGAGCGTTCTTGATGAACTCACGCGGGTCATCGGAGTACTCGACGAGCTCGATGGGTCGCGCTAGAACGTTCTCGAGGTTGGCTATGGTCTGCCCCTTCTTGCCGATGGCCTGGCCCATGAACTCCTTCTCGAGGACAAAGATTATGCGATCCCCGGCCTGATCGATCACGCAGTCCCTCGAGCTGACGCCGGTGACGTTCTGGAAGACGGCCATGAGGCCGAGCTCTTCGGAAGTGAGCTTTATTTCAGACGACAAACCAACACCGCAATCCTAAACTAACGAAGCAACTCTCGCCGCCTGTTCTTTAAGCCTTTTGCTCTGCGCCACCCTCGGGGACCTTGGGTCTGAGCAGCTTGCCGATGTCCGCATCCCCGGCGCTCTTCACGGAGAGCACCTTGACGGGAAACGATCTACCTGCAGCCGCACCCAAGGCCACGGCCGAGTCTTCGAATATCAGCAGGGGGACCTCCGCCTCCTTGCAGGCCTTCTCGACGGCTTCCCTCTCCTCGCTGAGTAGGGATTCGGACACGACGACCAGCTTAGAGCTCTTGAGGGATTTGAGGCTAGCCCGCTCGCCCAGGACCACATTGCCGGATTTCATGGCAACCTTGATCACCGATGCGATCCTCTTGTTGTCCAAGTTCATTCGCCACCCTTCATGTAGATATCAACCATCCCGGTGCCAACGGGTATGGTGGAACCTACAATAACGTTTTCGGTCACGCCCTTGAGCTCCTCCGTCTCCCCTTTCGCGGCCGCTTCGGCCAACGTGGGGACGGTGATTTCGAAGGCCGCCCTGGCGAGGACGCTGGTCTTGGAGCCTGCGATCCCGTGCCTGCCAATCTGCTGGAGCAAGCCCTTGCTCGTCATCAGGTCCGCTACTAGGAGGATGTGGCGGACGTCCACCTCGAGACCCTGCTCGTCCAGCGTGTTGAGTATCTCCCTGACGATGGCGTTGCGCGCGGCTTCGATGCCCAGGTTCATGGCTATCTCGTAGATGTTGTTGGTCGTGGTCCTGGTGTCATCCACTCCGGGGAGCTTCAGCACCTTGCCCAAGTTCGAGCCGGCCGTCTGAATCATCCATTCGGAGTCCTTGGGCACGACCGAGACGCTCATGATCCCGGGGACGCCCTTGACTCTGGTGTTGAGCGATTTGTCCCTGACGCTGATGGAGGCTTGGTCCTCGAAGTTGTCCACTAGGATCTTGAAGAACCTCCCCTTCTCGTCCACCTTGGTCTTGTTCTTGGGTGACTTTATGACAGAGGTGATGGTTTCGATGGTGCAAGCCCTTTCGGCCATCTTCTCCGCGTCTAGGACGAACTCGAAGGAGATCTCCGCGTAGTCCTTCTTGACCTGCTTGACGAGGTCGCCCACCTTGGTGAAGAGTATCTCTCTGGCCACCTCTAACGCCTTCTCCTGGCTGACCTTGTGCTCTTCGTCGAGGTAGACATCCATGGTAGGTGTGCTGGGTTGTTTGCGTGCGTCCACCAGCTCGATGAGCCTAGGCAGGCCCAGGGTGACGTCCCTCTCTCTTACGCCTGCGAAGTGGAACGTCCTGAGGGTCATCTGTGTGCCCGGCTCGCCGATGGACTGCGCGCCTACGACGCCCATGGCCTCGCCCGGCTCCACGAGCGCCTTCTTGTACAGCGCCACCGTGGTTTCGCATACCGCCTTGGACGACTTCTTGCTGAGCCCTCCCTTCTTCAGGGCCTCCTCGAGCTCCTCGGCGAGCCTGGGGTTGAGCCTCTCGTTGTAGCCTTTGACCATGGCCTTCGCCTCGGTCTCCTTTATCCTGGGAGGGGTCTTGTCGTCGAGCAGCTCCTGCGAGTCGATAAGCCTGTCGACGTTGACGGCCTTGCCATGGTCGCTCTTGGAGGGATCGACGCCGTCTTCTCCGTACCTGAACTGAATGAGGTTGCCCTGAGGATCCCTGACGGTGGAGTCGTACTCCACCCTGACGTGTTCCATGGCGTTCACCAGCCTCCTCTGCATGTAGCCGCTCTGCTGGGTCCTAACGGCCGTGTCAACGAGGCCTTCCCGCCCGCCCATGGCGTGAAAGAAGAACTCGATGGGGTCGAGGCCCTCCCGGTAGTTGGACTTCACGAACCCGTACGCGTCGGGGTTCTTCTCCAGCTGCTTAAAATGGGCCAACGCTCTGTGGTAGTAGCCCCTGGTGATGCGCTTGCCTCGCACCGACTGCTGTCCGACGATGGCCGTCATCTGCCCGAGGTTGAGCGAAGAGCCCCTCGCTCCCGTCTTGGCCATTACGATGCCGGAGTTCGTGTCGGGGAGGGTCCTCTCGACCACGCGGCCGGCGTGGTCCCTAGCCTTGCTCAACTCGCTCATGATGTACTGTTCCAGGGCCGCCTCGGGCTTGAGGCCCTTAATCAAGGGCAGCTTACCCGCGTCGTACTTCTTGTAGAGGTCTCCGACGCTGCCGTAGGACGCACCTATAATGTCGTAAATCTCCTTGACGGCATCGGTGCTGAGCTCCAGCTCGTCGAAGCCGAATGAGAAGCCCACCGAGGTGATGTAAGCTCTTAGGATCCTGAGGATGGAGTTAAGGAAGGTCCTAGCCGCGTCGGTGCCGTAGTCCTTCACTATCCTGTGGAGGATGGTGTCGGGCTCCTCGGCTCCGATCGAGGCCTTGTCGATGACTCCGGACTCTAGGACGCCCTCCCTTACGACGACGTCCTTGCCCTTCTTGCCGCCCTTGGCCTTGAACCACTTCGAGGTCAGCACGTAGTTGAAGTCCTTGGGAAGGAACAGGCTGAAGAGCTGCTTGCCGGTGTAGAGCTCCTCGGGCTCCTTCTTATCCGGAGGCGGAAGCTCTCCCGTGTATCCACCGGCGTATGCCAGATTGGAGAACTCGGTCTTGGAAAGGAAAACCCCGTCCCTAGTCAGCAGAAAGGCGGCCGTCAGGAAGTCCCTTATCGCCCCGATAATGGGGCCGCCGTACCTGGGCGAGATGAGCTGGTCTTGGACCCGCATAAGGGTCAGGGCTTCGGAGCGCGCTTCCTCTCCCTGAGGGACGTGGAGGTTCATCTCGTCCCCGTCAAAGTCGGCGTTGTAGGGGGGACAGACTGCTGGGTGAAGCCTGAAGGTCCTGTACGGGAGGACCTTCACGAAGTGGGCCATGATGGACATTCTGTGCAGCGAAGGCTGGCGGTTGAACAGCACGACGTCGCCGTCGCTCAGGTGCCTCTCGACGACGTATCCAGGAGCTAGAGCTTCGCTGATGGCCTGCCGGTCGCCGGCAAACTCTAGGCGGATTTTCACGCCGTCGGGCCGGATGATGTAGTTGGCGCCTGGATGGGTCGTGGGGCCGTTGATGACCAGCTTCTTCAGGTGCTCGATGTTCCATGGGGCCACCTTCTCGGGAACGGTGAGCTTCTTCGCCACCTCCGCGGGTACGCCCACCTCGGAGATGTCGAGGCTGGGGTCCGGGGAGATGACCGTGCGGCTGGAGAAGTCTACCCTCTTGCCTGAGAGGCTCCCTCTGAAGCGTCCTTCCTTGCCCTTCAGCCTCTGGCTGATGGTCTTCAACGGCCTCCCAGACCTGTGGTGGGCCTGCGGTATGCCGGAGACCTCGTTGTCGAAGTAAGTGGTGACGTGATACTGCAGAAGGTCGACGAGGTCCTGTACGATGAGGGGCGGCGTGCCCGACTCCTTGCTTTCGCGTACTCTCTGGTTGACTCTGAGGATGTCAACGAGCTTGTGAGTGAGGTCGTCCTCGGACCTGATGCCCGTCTCTAGCGTGATAGAGGGCCTGACGGTGACGGGGGGCACAGGGAGGACCTGAAGGACTAGCCACTCCGGCTTGGCCGACGTCGGGTCGAAGCCCAGCAGGACGAGGTCCTCGTCGAGTATCCTCTCCATGCGCTCTCTTATGGCCGCGGGAAGGAGGCGGACGGCGCCTCCTTCGTCGTTTATCTCGTGGAACAGGTGGGGCTTGGTGAACTCGACTTCCAGCTTCTTCTTGCCGCAGTGCGGGCAGACCTTGGCCTTCTTCGCCTTGGCGACTATCTCCTTAGAGATCCGCTCCACGATGTTGGGGGTCGTGTACCCCTTGACCTTAATCTGTTCTCTGTAGGCCTTGACCTCGTCCTCGGGGAGGAGGACCCGGCCGCAGCTGCGGCAGGTGGCTACAAGGAGCGTGTGGGTGATCGTGACAAAGGCGACGTGTAACACGGGCTCGGCGAGCTCGATGTGGCCGAAGTGGCCGGGGCAGCGGGCGCTGGTGTTGCCACACGTGCCGCATTTCTGGCCCGGCTCCAGGACGCCCAGGCGGCTGTCCATGAGGCCTCCTTGGACCGGCATTCCGTCCTCATCGTAGGTCTCGGGGACGGTGATCTCGACTGTAGAGTACTTCCTGACCTCCGAAGGCGAGAAGACACAGAACCCGATTCCGCCCACGGTCTTAATCGCTTCTTCCATCTCAATACACCTCTAGACCTTGTCCTTCAGCTTCAAGCGTGGCGCTATCACCAGGCTCATCATTTCTTGAAGGAGCAGCTTGAAGGCGTAGGCCACCGTGACTGTTGAGATCTTGCTCGAGTCGCCGTCCACCTTGCATACGTACTTGCGCTGCCGCGAATCATAGTAGGCGATGAGCCCGCACTTCTCGCAGATGTGGACCTCCGTCTTGTCGGACTCCTCGAGGAGCCTGTCCTTCAGAACCATGGCCGCGCCGTAGGCTATTAGACAGTCTCTCTCCATCTCTCCGAACCTGAGGCCTCCGCCGCGGGCCCTCCCTTCAGTGGGCTGCTTGGTGAGCATCTGCACCTGGCCGCGGGCGCGGGCGTGTATCTTGTCGGCCACCATATGGTGGAGCTTCTGATAGTAGACGACTCCCGTGTAGATGTCGGCCGGGTAGCGCTTCCCTGTGCGGCCGTCGTACATAACTTCGCGGCCCGACTCCAGGAAGCCGAACTGCTTCAGTATATCCTTGATTCCCTTGGGCTTCTCTCCGAGGAAAGCCGTGCCGTCGACGGGCGAACCTCTCAGTGCGGCCGCCTTGCCCGCTAGAGACTCCAGGAACTGGCCCACGGTCATCCTCGACGGAAAGGCATGGGGGTTCATGATGACGTCGGGGACGATGCCCTGCTCCGTGTAGGGCATGTCCTCTTGGTTGACCAGGAGGCCCACGACTCCCTTCTGCCCGTGTCGGGAAGCGAACTTGTCGCCCAACTCGGGGATCCTCTGGTCCCGGACGCGTATCTTGTAGATCTTGTTCCCTTCGACGGTCTGCGTCATGAAGACCGAGTCGACGACGCCGCTCTCGCTGGGCCGCACGGCAATCGAGGTGTCACGCCTGTAGGGACCTTTGACCTCGAACTCCTTGTACTCCTCCATGAAACGAGGCGGGCTCGTCCTTCCGGCCAGCACGTCGCCTCCGGAGACCACGGCCTCCGACATGACGACCCCGTCCGGTTCGAGGAGCCTGTAGAACTTCTCTCCCCTGAAGCCGCGTATGTTGGCGTCCGCGCTAGGTAACTCGAACCTGTCCTTCATCCCTCCCAGATACTGCTGGGCCTCGGCCTCGTAGAGCCTGTAGAAGAAGGTGCGGCCCAAGCCCCTGTCGACGCTGGATTTGTTCAGGACTACGGCGTCTTCGATGTTGTAGCCTTCGAAACTGAGGACGGCCAGCACTGCGTTCTGGCCCATCGGCCTTTCGTCCATGTTAATCAGCGTATGGGAGCGCGTCTTGACCACGGGCACCTGTGGATAGACCGCGAGGTGCTGGCGGACGTAGCTGGCTGTGCCGAAGTTGGATGTGGAAAAGCCGAGGGCCTGCTTGGCCATGGCCGACTCGTAGGTGTTCCTAGGGGACTGGTTGTGCTCAGGGTAGGGTATGAGCGAGCCAGCGACGCCCAAGATGGCTGGCGTGTAGAGCTCGAGGTGCGTGTGCTGCGCCGTCAGGTCCTTGGCGTCGAGGGCGATGTAGGCGTTCTCCTCTTCGTTGGCGTCGACTACTTCGAGCACGCCCTGGGAGACCAGGTCGCGCCAGCCGAGCATGCCCGTCTTGACCTTCTCGATCATGTCGGCGGTCACCAGTGGCCTGCCGTTTTCGACCACTATCAGAGGCCTGAGGACCCGCCCGGCACTAGCCGAGATGTAGACCCTGACCGTGGCGTTGGCCATCTCAGGCTTGTAGACGTAGATCGACACATCAGAAGGGATTTCGCCCCGGCGCCGAAGCCTCCGGAAGGCCGAGGCCAGGCGGAAGGCGTCGTCGACGTAGCCCACCATCCTGCCGTCCACGAAAACCTTGGCTCCGCTCTCCTTCAGCTCCGCCACCGCTTCACCATATCTCATCACGCCCAGCGCGAAGGGCTTGTTGAGCACCTCATGCGAGGACGAGGTGACCGATATGATGGCAGAGAGGGCGAGGTTCTTGACCAGGCCACAGTTGGAGCCCTCGGGCGTCTCGTTTGGACATATCCTGCCGAAATGAGTGGAATGGAGGTCCCTGGCCTCGAAGTTTGGCTGGCTCCTGCTCAGAGGCGACTGGATGCGCCTGAGGTGGCTCAGTGTAGAAAGGTAGTTGGTCTTGTCCAGGAGCTGCGTGACGCCCACCTTTCCCCTTCCCCAGTTCCCGGTGGCAATGGCGTTGGCTAGCTTGTCAGTGATGATGCCGGGACGGATGGCGGCGCCAACTACGGCAGGGCCCCTCCTCTGGCCCACCCTGTCCAGCTGGTACTTCATGTCGCGCACCATGTTCCTGAAGGCGGTGCGGAAGAGGTCGGCCAACATCTGCCCTGCGAACTTGATGACCTTGTTACCGTAATGGTCCTTGTCGTCCTGGTCGATGTAGCCCAGGCGAAGCTCCAGCAGCTTGCATGCGGCTTCGCCGAGGAAGGCCGCCTTGTCGAGTCTGTTGGAGGGTTGCCTGCCGAGGTGAGGAAGGAGGTACCAGTCGAGTAGCATTTCCGCCCTCTTCAGCCTGAGCTCGTCCATCATGCCGTGGGCGACCCTATTCCCTATGTACATCAGGGCCTCCTGAGAAGTAAGGGCCTCCGCGGACTTCTCGAAGGTGGTCTCCAACTGATCCTGGATGAAACTCTTGACCGAGACCATGTCGGCTACCTCCTTGTCCGTGTTGATGCCCAGCGCTCTGAGAACGATTACGAATGGGAGGTCCACGGGCGAGGCCGGGAGCTTGACGTAAAGGGCGCCATCAGGTTTGAGCTCCAGCTCGAGTTTGGAACGGTAGCCCACTATGGAGGAGTATATCTTTGCCTTGTGCGAAACCTTACCGCCGCTCTTGTCGGTCTCCACAAGGATCTTGTTGGGAGAGAGGTCCTCCAAGCCCACGATGACCCTCTCGGAGCCGTTGATGACGAAGTACCCTCCGGGATCCTTGAGGTCCTCGCCGGCTCCGATGAGCTGGTCGTCCGAGAGCCCGAAGAGGGCGCAGAGGTTGGACTTCACCATGACGGGCAAGTCGCCTATGTGGAACTTCTGGGTGACCTGGCCGGCGGGGCCCAGCTGAGGGTCTATGATTGTTATCTCAAGGTAGAGAGGGGCGCCGTAGGTGAGGTTCCTGAGCCTCGCCTCCGAAGGAAGAACATAGCTTATGGAGCCGTCAATCTCGACGACGCGGGGCCTGTCTAAAATGACCTTGCCGAACTTAACCTTGTAGGAGCCGCTGGCGGTCTCGATGTCGGCCTCGTTGACCTCGTCGATGATGCTCTGCAAGCCCCTGGCGACGAACTCGTTATACGAATTCAGGTGCTGACGGGCGACACCTTCCTTCCTCAGTATATCCTCTATTATCGGCCATCCATCCGTAAGGGTGGTCGAAGTGGATTCCATCATTACTATTAACCCTCGACTACAAGGCGGAAGTACACGCTGGAACCTGCCGTCTTGCTATCCCGGCTTATCTTGATGAGGTCGCCGGGCTTAGCCTGGAGCTCCAAGACGACGGGATCCGTCGTCAGGATGAAGGGGAACTGCTCGTATGTAGCGTTATAGCTCTTCAGTATGCTGTCCACTTCGTCCTTAGGCACGATTTCGTGCTTCGGCACATCACGGTGAGCTGAAGGCTTGAATTCCTTGACGATTTCAGCCATGCAGAGTCACCTAGCTACACAGCGCTCCGACGCCGGACAGGAAGTGCCTTAAAAACCGTTGATATTCCAACATACAAAATATTCCGCAACAATACCGCCAAAAGGTGCGTATTTAACTTTTCTGTGCCTTCCAGAGACGCGCCGCCGGAGACCTTTGCCAAACCTTATAATATGAGAAAGAGACGAGCGGAGGTGGTATCTATGAAACTCCCATCTTATGTCGGGGCCTTCAGGGGGAAGGACTTCCTGAACACTCAAGACTTCTCGCAGGAGGAGCTCACTCAGGTGTTGGACGCCTCCTTCGATCTGCAGAAGAAGTTCAGGGGCCGGAAGGAGACGCCCTACCTTCCTGGGAGGACGCTCTTCATGCTTTTCTACAATCGGTCGCTCAGGACGAGGAATTCCTTCGAAGGCGGCATTTACCAGCTAGGCGGGCACGCCCATTTCCTGAGTCCCCAAGACGTCTACACGCCGTCGCTGCCGGAGGACATGGTGGCCTACCAGACGGAGGCCATCTCAGACGTCGCTAGAGTGCTCAGCAGGATGGGCGACTCGATCGCGATCAGGATCTACGGTGACGCCGCCAAATGGAACATCGGGAGGGGCCACAAGGTCGTGCAGGAGTTCGCCAAGTGGGCTTCGATTCCCGTTCTGAACATGGAGGACGATATGTACCACCCGTTCCAGGCGATGGCGGACATCATGGCCGCCAAGCAGGCGTCGCCTAAGCTGAAGGACAAGAAGTTCGTGGTGTCCTACGCCTACTCCGGCGGCCTCAAGCCGCTGGCCGTGCCCCAGAACGAGGCGTTAATCACTACGCAATTCGGCATGGACGTCGTGCTGGCCCACCCCAAAGGGTTCGAGCTGGAAGACGTCGTGACGAAGGCCTGCAAGCAGAACGCCGACAGGTACGGTGGGAGCTTCGAGGTCAGCTACGATATGAAGGAGGCATTCGAAGGGGCCGACTTCGTCTACCCCAAGGCGTGGTCGCCCAAGGAGTTCTTCCCTCCGCACAGCGCGAAGATGGATAAGGACGCCGCGACGGCCTTCCAGTCGAAGTACAAGGACTGGATATGCACCAAGAAGAGCCTGGACAGGACCAACAAGGCCTATTACATGCACTGCGGACCGGCCGACAGGGGGCAGGAAGTGACCGACGAAGTGATCGATGAGAACAAGAGGTCGCTATACTTCGAAGAGGCCGAGAACAGGCTGCACGTGCAGAAGGCGGTAATGGCCATGACGCTCCCCTAGGCACCTGGGCGCCGTACGGCCGTCATGAGGAAGTTCCGCAACCCTAGTTTTAATAACGGGGGGATTTCAACCAAGTCAGAACGGGCCCGTAGCTCAGCCAGGTAGAGCGCCGGGCTTTTATGGCCGACCGCGGTCAAAGCGACCCGGGTGTCTCGGGTCCGATTCCCGACGGGCCCGCCAAACCTTCTTCATCATCGCACTTGAGGTACTCCTTCAATCGTGGGACGCCGACGTACCCTGCCAGCTTCCCAGCCAGGGCGCCCTCCACTAGGGGGTGGACCTTCCCTTTCCTCATAACCCAAAGGAAGGTTGGCCAGCCCAAGACGAGCACCGCCCTAGAAGGAGCCGACGAGGATACCAGGACGACCCTTCCCCTCCTGCAGTAGGGCTTCAGAGGTCCAGGCACGGTCACCTGGCCCAAGCCGGTCACCTTGGCTACCCAGTCTCTGCCTCTGAGGCGGCGGGCCCTGGTGAGGGCGACAGAGAAGGTCATGCCGGGACCTGCTTTCCAGTACTTTCCTTCTTGGATGCTGCAGGCCAGCTCTCCGAGCTCCTTGTGGGTGCAGCTGGGATACATGCTGCCCAGTTTGACCGTGAGGCGGGGGTCCAATCGCCATGTGAAAGAAACCCTCCCGGATTTAAGCGGGACGGAGAGAAGTGACGGGCTCGTAAATTGTCACGTAGACGTTGCCGCCGGAAAGCATGTGTCCCTCTCGTCGTCGGTTCCTATAAGGATAGCATCGTGAAGTCGACTAGAGCGGGAGCACGTCGTTCCATCCGTTTCGGACATCGTCTGCGGAGGGCATCGATGAAAGCGCGGACTCCGCTGGCAATCGCTGCTTTTGTCGATTCAATAGGCCATGCTTTCAAAGGACCACAAAGGAGCCGAGGCGTTCGGGAAGGTGACCATCGCAAAAGGATAAAAACCCCCTTTCAGACTTTCGGCAGTGGAGCCCAAGTCGTATAGCCCGGCCTAGTATGTCCGCCTGTCACGCGGACGACGCGAGTTGGTTCAGAACCACGCGAATTCAAATCTCGCCTTGGGCGCCACAGTAGGCTTGAAAATCAGCGTAAGCGATCGCCGATTCCGACGATGATGTGGTGGGATTTGACCCACTCAAGGACAGCTTCAGACATAGGTCGAAAGCTCATGGAGCGTCGGCGGGGTCATGGTGCAGTGACGACAGGAGCGGGCGCGCGAGTGGAGCCTTTACCAAGCCTCCTTCTGCATCACCTCCAACCCGAGAACTGTCGTGGTGTTGAATGGCGCCGGCTGTTGTACCCTTGACCTGCTCTGGCAGAGTTCCACAGGGAAACGGTCCTTCTTACGAGCCATACGATCTTCATCAACACCTAGGAGCTTGGATGGAGGAGTGCTGTTACGTGCCCGATAGGGAAGTATTAATTACAAGACTTTGATAACCTCGGTTGGTGCAATTAGACGTCCAAATCCGGTGAAGCTTTGAAACCGATGTTGCAGAATGCCATGAACACTCTCACGACGGTCACTAGGCTGCTCGATGACAGGGAATACCGGCTGAAGATCAAGGATGCCGAGATATTCTCGAAGATAGTCAACGCTCTGAAGGCGAACGACTCCTCACGAGCCAAGATGCTCGCCAGCGAGCTGGCCGAGCTGAGGAAGACGGAGAAGACCGTCATGAAGTCCAAGCTGGCGTTCAATGCCATCTTCCTAAGGATGGAGACGGTGAAAGACTTGGGCGACTTCAATTACATTATGGGACCCGCCATCGCGGTGGCGGCCACGTTGCAGAAGCAGCTCGCCAAGGTCATGCCTGAGGCCAGCGGGACCATCAGCGAATCCTTTGCTAGCCTTCAGCAGACGGTGTCGGAGGCCGGCGGGCTGAGCGGCGGCTCGTTCAACGTGTCGTTGGCGAACGAAGAGGCGGAGAGCATCATAAGGGAAGCCGCTGCGGCTGCGGAAGAGCAGGCCAAGACGAAGTTCCCTGAGGTGCCATCCCGGATCAGGCAGCTCGAATCGGGCACCTAGAAGCCCAGCATCGCTATACCCGTGGCCGGGTCCTCCTTTCTTTCCAGTTCCACGCCTCCCACCTCCATGAGGTGGACCTCTCCGACGAAGACCTCGGTGCCCTTCGTCAGATGGCCGCCAAACGCGCGGCCCTTCCTGTCGGAGAAGACGACATGACAGTGAATCTTGGGGCGCCCGTCCAGCACGCCGAAGTTGCCGGAGCAGGAGACAATCTCCAACTCTTCGTCCATTGTGATGCTGACGTATTCGCGATTCGTTTGGTCGTAGTACGTGAAAGCGGCCTTGCCAACCGCACCGATGGCCGTGAAGATCCCTCCGACCACGTTGGATTCAGATGCCAGCTTCTCCAAAGACTCGAGGAGGTCGCTACCCCTCGAAAGGTTGGCGACGATCACTCTGCCCGCGTTGCCTTGGACCATGCCCAAATGGACATCGCCACGAAGCTTGTCGAGGCTGAAATATGAATGTTGGGTGAGTCTCAGCTTCCGATTTCGATTCAATTCGAAGGCCTCCCTTGCGGATTCCGTTGACGGAGAAAGGGGTGTTTAGGGCGCGAGAGAACTGCTGGCAAAGAGAAGCCGGAAAAGGCGAACGCCTCCAGCGCTATGAATGAGGTCAGGCTGACGAAGCCTATCGCTGGCGAGAACCCTGTCGGGGAACTTCCATCACCAGCCAAGGACCTTCCCTTTTCCTTCTCTTTGGCGACCGCTTCCGGTGCGGTGATGATACCGACGCCCTTCTCGACTTTGACGAAATCTGCACCCCCTGCCAGAGGTTTGCCGCCCACCCAAGCCACGATGCCGAGGAAGAAGGCCTTAATCGCGGCGAGCAGGAGAAGGTCCAACGAATCCGACAACCCCTGGACGAAGGCCTAGAAGTACGATGTGAATGAAACGTACGCCAGAGCGACGTTATTACAGGAGGGCCACGCCGGACGCGGTAAGCGTGACGCCTATGATGCCGGGTTTCTCCACAGGTTCACCTGGCCCTTCCATAGACATAAGCTAGGTTGAAGGGCTTCGACGAATCGACAAAAGCTCCCGCCATTTCTAATCGGCTTCAGGGGGTGAACCTGAGGTAAGGGTTTGTCGCCTTCTCTTCGCCGATGGTGGACTCCTCGTCATGCCCTGGGTAGATGACGACGAGACCGGGGAGAGCGGCGAGCTTCTTCAGTGAGGCGACCATGTCCTTCGGAGAGCCTCTTGGGAGGTCCGTCCTACCAATGGAGCCGGCGAACAGCGTGTCCCCCGTGAAGAGCATGTTGCGGTCGAGGAAGAAACAGGAACTCCCTGGGGTGTGGCCTGGCGTATGAAGGACATCGATGCGATGAGCTCCCAGCTCGAAAGACGCTCCCCCCTCGAAGGAGCCGTCCGCCCTAACGTCCCCCTTGAAATGATACCCGAAGGCGTCCGCTTGCTCCTTGATGCCGTCGAGAAGTGGTAGGTCGGCCTTGGGGACGAGGAAGGGGGAACGAAACCTTTCGACGAGGGCGGGTGCTGAGACGACGTGATCGATGTGGGCATGCGTTGCGAGGATGGACTGAACCTTGCAACCCTCCCCTTCGACGAAGGCTATGACTTCGCTGGCGCCAGCGCCGGGATCGATAATGATGCACTCCTTGGCAGCCCGGTCGTAGAGGACGTAGATGTTCTCCTCGAAAGCATCGTTGGAGGTGAACCTTTCGACCATGCGGCTGAGCTTCAAGTTTAATCACGACCTCCTCGGCCATGAGCCCAAGGGGAAGTGATGACGAGAGGGAGGCATCAGACCCAGCTCGATTTCATGACAGGGGAGACCTTGAGGAATGGCGCCTCACCCGCCTTCCATGGGTCCCGGCGCACCCAGGAGAACCTCTTGTAGAAGGTCGCGTAGATCTCTTCAAATTCCTTCCCTTCCTCTATGAGATCCACCTTCCCTTGGATGACGATGGCACGGTTGGGGCTCACCGTGTCCACCACCAGCGAGGCCTTCGGGTTCTCCTTCAGGTGCCTGTACTTGGCGGTGTCGTAGTCGGTCGCAACGTGTATGGAATCACCAATCAGGATGTAGGCCACCGGCGTGACGAGAGGCCATCCCTTCAGAGAGCTAGTGGCGAAGCGACATATCTCGTTATCCTCCAGGAAGCGCTTCTCCTGCGGAGTGAAGGCGACCTTCATTGACGGCTCGTAGGCCGGGTCACAGTAAAAACTGTTTCCTAGGGAGTGGATGAAAGGGTGAGAAGGAGGCCGCCGTTATATTCGATGTTCGTGACCAGCTTGACGGCCTTCTTAAGCGTATTCGAGGCATAGCATTGCCCTTCGGCGTCCCTGCTGAGCCTTTTAACTCGGGCGGACTTCTCGGCGCCGGATATCTTGACGTCAAAGACTAGCTCCGAGAAGGTACCTCCCAGCTTGCGGTTGAAGTGGCCGCGAGCCGACATCGACATGGAGTTGATCTTGAGCTCGTCCAGCATGGCGAGCTTGGCGAGCTGGGTGAGGAGGCACGCGGCCGCTCCTAGGACGAAGTAGCTTAAAGGGGCGGGCGCTGCGCCGTCCCCTCCGCGGGAGGGAGGCTCGTCCACGGTCACCGGGAACTTGAGCTCGGTCCCTTCCCAGCATGTCGCCGAGTGCAGGAGCTGGCGTTCGTAGCTGACGTCCACCCTGACTGTGCCGACGGGATGGGCACCGCGGGGAAGAAAGTCCTCTTTGTCCTCCTGGAGCGCTTTGAGGCGGGCGGGGTCGGACTTCAAATGGGAATCGAAGGTCTGTGACGAGGCTCGCCCTGATATGTCTTCCCGAGCCAATCTGATCAAGCGATCGCCTTTTATCCGTTAGTCGGCATCATGCGCCTCAAATGTGCCGGATGCTGGCCATTCTGACTGCAGAGAGCCTGCCGCAGGACATCTTCGTCAAGTTCCGTCGCCTTTCGCATGAAGGACATGTTCCTCCGAGGGCGGCCCCCGGTCACGTTTCCGGCTGGGGAATTTATGCTTCGGACTTCGGAGGCTCCTCCCTTCACTACCGCAGCAGGAAAGACGCCTGGGACGACCCTTCCTTCGACCTAGTCACGGAGACCATGGGTAACTTTGCCGGGCCCCACTCAGTGATGTTGCACCTGCGCAAGGCGTCAGTAGGGACCCCTCTCGCGGTGAATAGCCACCCCTTCGTGATCGAGGGAAGGGCGTTCATGCACAACGGGAGCATCCGGGGCCTCTCCAAATCGTTCGCCGCATCGAGGCAGCCCGTGGGTCAGACGGACAGCGAGAAACTCTTCCTCATGCTGCTGGAGGGCCTCAAGGAGAAGGGATTGCCGGAGGCTCTGGGAGGCATCCTCCCAGAGCTCGAAAGGACGGACTACTCCTCCCTGACGTTCATCATGCAGGACGGAACCTCCCTGTACGCATACCGACACTTCAACAGGTACGAGGAGTACTACACGTTGTACTTTGCCCAGACCGAGAGCTCCGTGATCTTTGCTTCGGAGCCCTTCATCGAGGGGTTTGATTGGCATATGATCGGGAACAGGGAGCTGGTGCGGGCCAACTACGACGGTCGCAGGCCCGAAGTGCGGCGCGCCATCACCGTTCCGACGAACTAGGAAAGCGTTATACGTCTTGCAGCCCCTTCGCCGGCTAGATGAAGATCTGCCTCGCCCAGCTGGCGGTCACAGCCTCGAAGGCGGAGAACCTGAAATTGGTCGCTTCCGTGATGAAAGGTCTCGAAGCAGGTACCGGGCTCGTGGTCTTCCCGGAGTACGTCATGGGCTTCCCCAAGGAGGGCCTGACCCGCTCTTACGTGCAGGATTTGTCTGAAACATTCGAGGGGGAATTCGTGAGCGAAGTCGTCAGGCTGAGCAAGAAGAAGGAGTCGGGGGTGATCCTTCCGATCTTCGAGCGAGGCCGGGAACGCGTTTACAACACCGCCGTCGTCATAGACCGTGGAAGGGTGTTGGGGGGGTACAGGAAGATGAAACTCTTTGACGCCCTTGGATATAAGGAGTCGGACGTGTTCGGGACGGGGTCCGGGCTGACTTTGTTCAAGGTTAGATCCATGCTGTTCGGCATGGCCATATGTTACGACATCAGGTTCCCCGAACTGTTCAGGAAGCAAGCCATGGCGGGGGCGGAGGCGGTCATCGTCCCAGCGGCGTGGTACAAGGGGGAGATGAAGGAGGAGCAGTGGCAGACCCTGCTCATGGCTAGAGCTCATGAGGACACCTGCTACGTTGTGGGCGTCGGGAACGCCAACGAAGCCTTCATCGGGCGGAGCATGGTGGCGAGCCCCTCCGGCATCAAGGCGCTGGACCTAGGCGCCGGAGCCAAGGTGGCCTACTTCAACCTGGACCCGCGAGAGGTCACGGAGGTCCGTCTTGGACTGCCCGTCCTGAAACAGTCTAGCGACAGCGTCCCGGCCTGCCGCATTCTGTGAGCGATCTGTTCGCCGTCATCGGTGCCTTATCTGGAGGATGTAAGACCGACCGGTGTGTTCCAGGTGGATGAATTCGCTTACGTCGTCCAGCTCCCACATGAGAAGGTCCAGCTTCCGGAAAAAGAATCTCTTGGGGAACCTGAACTCCCCGGCCTGGTGTCTTGGGAAGCCTCTGACGGCCTCCACTATGTCAGCCAGCGCGCCAGTCCCAGTGGCAGTAGCCTTGGCCATCTCGGGGTCATGACTCCGCATCGCAGATACGGGCTTTAAGGGTTAATGCGGACCTGCATCCCCATGACCGCCCAGGCTTATTGCCAAGAAAAGTTCTTACAGCCGGCAGCATGGACCGCCTATGTCGGGCCGGTCGTCTAGTTCGGTCTTGGACATCTGCCTTACACGCAGAAGATCACAGGTTCGAATCCTGTCCGGCCCATTGGAGGTCGTGTCCAGCGCGTGCCCTGATCCCAGCCCCAATCAGGCTCATTTTTTGAGCCTAGTTCAAAAGGAATCATTCAGGGAGGAACTTCAATGAAGACCTCGTTTCTGTGCAAGAACCAAGGGGTGAAGGAAGCGTTGTACCTCATGGAGAACACTTCACCTTTGATCCCAGTCCCGGCCCTCTGAAGTTCGCCTAGCATCTCCTTCAATCTGGCATCAAAGACACCCTTGTTCCATCTTCCGGAAAACCTGAGAGCGGCTAGATTCCTGGCAGGGATCTCCACAATCTTGACGCGCTCATCGACAGGCATGGGCGTGGTCTCGATCGTATAGGATTCGGGCATGACGAAGGCCAACGATCTCCCGCCCGAGAGGACCGGCGCGGTCATCGGAATATTCTCCGACAGGACCGGAGCGGTCATTGCGACCTTTGCCTTACGGCTGTTCTCGCCGGCGATGAACCTGAACAGAAGGTTGAAGCCGCCGTCTCCGTAACCGTCCACTTTGGCGATTACCATACGAGGGTAGCTTCTGATTTCCACCTTGCCCAACTTCTTCACGACGCGGTAGCCCAGCGTGTCCACCATTTGGAATCGCGACGGTCAATCTGAATGTTCGGCACCATATGACCTCGCCGAATTGTCCTTAGCTTAGGCGACCTTCAGGGCTAGCGCGGTGCAAGGGAATCTTTAGATATCCATTGCGACTCGTTGAGTCTTGGGCGTAACCGATTGGCGTCTCGAAAGAGGAGTGTTTCGGCCTTGCAGATTGGAAACGCCCTAGCCTTTGTTGCGGTGGTCGTCGTCAACGCCCTGGCGGGCGGCACCAAGCTGTTGAATGGCAGGAACACGGCTGACGTGTCCGCTGCCTATCCGACGCTTGTCACACCGGCTGGTTTCACCTTTTCAATCTGGTGCATAATCTACGTGTTGCTGTTCTCCTTCGTCACCTTCCAATTGCTGCCGCGACACAGGGAGGACTCGTTCAATCGGGGGGTGAGCTACCTGTTCATACTAAGCAGCGTGTTCAACATTGCGTGGCTGTTTCTTTGGCAGTATGACTACATCGTGGCGTCAGTCCCACTGATTCTTGGGTTGTTGGCGTCGTTGATTGCCATCTATCTCCGCTTGGATGTGAGCAAGTCGAAGGCGCCTCTCAGCGAGAAGATCTGGGTCCATCTACCGTTCAGCGTCTACCTCGGCTGGATCACGATAGCTTCCATTGCGGATGTCTCGTCCGCTTTAGTTTCACTGAACTGGAATGGGTTAGGAATCGCTCCGGCCGCCTGGGCTGAGCTCGTCATCGTCGTAGCATTAATCATCACACTCACTATGCTGGGGACGAGGAGAGACATTGCCTATGGCCTGGTCGTTGTCTGGGCTCTTGCAGGGATAACGGCGAACCAAGGCGGGCATCCCCAAGTGGTCTTGGCCACAGAGGCTTCCGCGGTCATCGTGGCTGCGGCGCTGCTGGTCGTCTTATTAGTTAGATTTGCCCGGCCTCCTGCGAAGCCATCGGTTTAGGGCGAAGGGCGAGAACCGCCACATCGCCAATCCATCGCTGAAAAGGGTATTAGTGTAAAGCCAGTGGGTCCCTATGTCAGCATGGCATCAGTCCCCATGATGGCGCCGTCATTTTGGACAGACATTGCTGGAGACGGCCCAATCGGAACAGTTCCCGCGATTTCCATGTCAGGGTATTAAGATATCTTACACAGGACAGGTTCAGGAGTCGCAGCCTATTTTCGGTTCTAGTGAAGTGGGCTCGCCGAGAACCGGAACTGAGAACCTGTTCAGATGCTGATCCTATCCGGCCCACTAGTCAAAGGAGGGTCAGGGGGAGCGCCTGACGCGACGCTGGCGGAGGAACGCTTTTAAGGGCCGTCTGGTGAAAAAGGCGTGGGTCGTCGTTCAAAGGCCTGTTCTGACGAATTGCTTGCAGCCTAGGTTACGTCATCGTTCATTTCTAGGAGGTAACCCATGACGGCTGGGCAGAACCCGAGAGCAGATGACTCGAAGGGATTCTCTTCAAGGAGCCTGAGCTTCATCGAGAGGTACGTCGAACTGTTGAACCTCGCTGGATTCTCCCGCGAAGATTATGCCAAGGACATCACCCTGAAGCTCTTCCAGCACAGCATGATCAGGACATGGTTCAGGCAGCGGCCCGAGGGGTGGATCATGCGGTCGGGGATATGGTCGCCGTACTATGTAGACCTCAGGCCGCTTACCAGCTTTGCGGAGTCTTGGAAGATCCTCCCTGAGGTTGGGGTGGTCCTCGGAAAGACCATCGAAGAGCAGATTCCGCACGTCAACAAGGGGCTGGGAGTGGCCGAAGCAGCGATAGTCCTTTCGACCGCCGTCACCGGCTACTCCATGATCCCTACTTGCTACACTAGGAAGATGGAGGAGGTCAAGACTCTCGAAGACTTCGACAGGGTCCTCTCAGGCTACGGCCAGCACAGCCTCGTGGAGGGGGAAATAGTCGACGGCGATTCCTTCGTCATCATTGACGACACCGTGTCGAGGTTCGACACAAAGCTGGTCACGAAGAGGCAGCTGGAGTATGAGTTGAAAAGGCGTGAGAAGATGACCGGTCAGAGGATCTCTGGCGTGAGGTGCGAAGACGTGCTGGTGCTGATAGACAGGGAACAGGGTGCGGAGGAGGTGGCACGGGACCATGGGATGCGGCTGTTCTCGGTGATCAAGTTCGCTTCCCAGGCCCTAGACTGGCTCAAGAGTGAGATGCACCCCGTAGAGCTCGAAATCCTCAGGGACTACTGCCGGGACTGGAGGTCCTATCAGGACGAAAAGAGGAGGAAGGAACTCTACAGGATCGCGATGGACGAGTCACCCCAGCTGGAGCGGCTTCGAAAGGGCATAAGCGACGGGGAAAGGGCTTGATCTACGATGACATCCTTGGACCCCTCCTCTTTCATCTTTCCCCCGACGCCTGTCATGAACTGTCCCTGAAGGTCTTCGAAAGGAGACTACCATTCAAGATGCTAGGCAGGGCCTTGCGATACGATGATGACCGGCTGCATACGAGGTTGCTCGGCGTAACCCTAGCTTCACCCATAGGCCTCTCGGCAGGATATGACAAGGACGCCGTCGCGCTAGGGGCGATGGAGGACCTGGGGTTCGGGTTCGTCGTGTTCGGTTCCGTCCTAGGCAGGGCGTATCCGGGGAACAGGTGGCCGAGAATGGTCAGGAAGACGAATCAAGGCGGGCTAGTGAACGCCATGGGTCTGAATTCGGCGGGGGTGGAGGCCGTGGTCCATCGGTTGCGCAGGGCTAGAGTGAAGATGCCTTTGATAGGCAGCGTGGCGGGGTACACCGTCGAAGAATATACGAAAGTGATCAGCCTGCTGAATCCCTTCGTGGAGATTCTGGAGATTAATACTAGCAGCCCCACGTTCAAGGGGAGCTGGAACGAACGGCTCGACAGGCTGGAAGGCCTACTGGCGAAGGTCAAGACTGTAGGAAGCAGGCCAATGCTGGTCAAGGTCCCTCCCTACGACGGCAAGGAGGATCACGACGCGGTCCTGGAGATCATCCAGCTCTGCTGGAGGGAAGGCTTCGGAGTGACCGCCAGCAACACGAGGATGGTCAAGGAGAGGGGGACGTCGGTCGGCTATGGAGGGCTAAGCGGCCTCCCCCTAAATTGTTCCACTAAGAGGATGGTCAAGGACGTCTCGGTCGAGCTGAGGAAGAAAGGCCCGCTGGTGGCCTGTGGAGGGATATTCACAGGGAGGGACGTGTTCGAGCTCATAGGATGCGGTGCCGACGCCTGCGAGGTCTTCACCTCCTTCGTATACAGGGGTCCCCTGGCGGCGAGGAAGATTAAGACGGAGCTGGCTGAGGAGATGTCCAGAAAAGGCTTCCGCTCCATCGAGGACCTGAAGGGGGCGCTGGTCAGATAGCCCTGTCCGACAGGTGGCTCGTCAACTCTTTCGCAGCGGCCCGGATGCCCTTGGCGCCGTAGATGCCCCTGCCGACTATGGCGTGCCAGGAACCGCCCGAGACCTTTGCGGCTTCGGAAACCTCTCCTCCCTGGGCTACAAAACCAGGTGAAAAGAAGGTCGGCGCGCCTCCAACCACCGGGGTCAACAGCTCCCTGTAGTGGGCGACCCTTTCCACCTTGTTTCCGGGAACGACGAAGTCAGTCACCCCCAGCCTTGCTCCGTTTAAGTAGATCTCATCCAACGCCTCGTCCGACACGTACCCTCCTTCGCTTCTCCTGTACCGAGGCTGGGTCATCTCTCCGCCGATGATCACCCCCAGGCCCACCTCCTGGCAGGCCTTCGTCCAAGCGTCCTGAGTGGCCGGCCCGGCCATAGGGAAGCCTATGAGCGCGTCCACCCCGGCGCCCTTCACGGCCGCAGCGAAGGCCCTTCCAGTGTCGGGTATGTCCGTCATCGCCTTCTGGTGGTCGTATATGATGGGGAGGTCCGTAAACCCCCTGACGACCCTTACCAGCTCGGGGAGGCCATAGGTTATGGCCGGCGTCGAGCCCAACTTGTATCCCCCGATCCTGTCGACGTCATGCGTGAGCCGAACCAGCTCCCGAAGGTCGTCCAGAGTCTCCACGTCACACGCCGGGATGATGCTCCTGCTGTACCTGATCAGAGCCATGCAGAGTCCTCAATGATGGGGTCCGATTTGAATAAAGGCTTTGCGCCACGCCAGCCCAAGCCGCAGGTTCAGGGTCTTCTCTGACAACGGGGAACGAGAGGCTGCTCCACAAGAGGCCAGAAGAGCGACTCGGCAGGCCGTCGAAGCCTGTTACTTCAACCTCTGAGCCATCAGGTAGCCGATGCCGCCCAAGATTGCCCCGAGGGCGGCCGCTATGATGAGTAAGCCTACCGGGTTGATTAGCTGGCTTAGGATCTGGACGTGTATCTACCCGCTGGTAAGGCCTCCGCCTCCACTCGAGACCGGTGCCGAAGCTACGCCCGCCCTGTAGCCTCCCTACATCAGCAGGAAGCAGGCTCCGGCTACGCCCACGTTCATCAATATGAGGTGCGCCCAAGCCAGATAGGAAGTAAGTCCTCTGTAGACCTTGTCCAAGACCGACTCGATGTAGAAGTAGAAAATCGCCGTGACGGCGACGGCCACCACTCCCACAAGGACGTATGTGATATAGCCTACGAAGAACCAAGTTCCGGCCCCACCGCCCGAGATGACCTTCGACGGACCATAGGTAAGGTAGGGATCGACTATGAAGAGCGTCCATAGAACTGCGAAGAGCCCCTGTACGATGGAGGCCCAGATGAACCTCCCGGCCCAATTCCCTCGCGTCAGGGACATTGTAGTCATGATGATCCATAAAGCTCCTCTCTATGGCCTATAAAAGCTGACCAGGATTTCCGTTTCGGTTCGGCTTGGAACGTTAGGGAGGAACCGGCCCAGGCCTATCTTGTTGAAGGCTTGCGAGCGACGGCGAACCAGAAGCCGCCTCCAGCCGAGAGGAACCGGAGACCCATGAACCCGGTGTCCTGCAGGAGGCGCCTGAGCTCCGCCCTAGAGAAGAAGCTTCCCCCCAGCAACGCGAAATCTAGCTGCATCGGCCTCATCAATTCGTTCGAAGCTCCCCTCCATCCCTTCTTCTCGTCGAGAAGGCCCTCGGCCACCACCAAGATCCCTCCTGGCTTCAAGGCCTCGAAGCATTTCGCAAGGGCCTGCTTCCGTTGCAGCATCACGCAAAGCACTTCCCCAAGGTAGACTAGGTCGAACTCATCATCGTATGGCATGCTTTCAGCGGTCCCGTGCTCGAACCGAACCGATGCAGGGCCGGCAGCCACCGCCCTGTCCATCGCCCTTTTGATGGCCACCGAATCCGATTCCACGCCGACATAAAGGGGGAGAGGGTAGGACTCGCGCATGCGGGAAATCCAGTCGCCCGTCCCCGATCCAACGTCCAGCACCTTGGCCCTCCCCTCGAGGATGGACTTCACCTGGGGGGCCTCGCGCAGGACGATTCGAAGGAATCCTGTGTGGTCCCATCTGGTGGCCTCTTTGAAGGCCTCGACGATATGTGGAGGGGCGCTCTCGGGGACGGTGCCGTCCCTGAAGAACCCGTCAAACGCATCGTAGTCAAGGCTCCTTAGGGCCAGATAGGACAGCTGCCCCCCTAGGTATTCTTTGTGCGTTTCGTTGACGAGGAGGTCCTTCATCCTGCCGGCAAGACGATACCCCCCATCTCGTCTAGCGATGATGCCGAGAGAACAGGCGGCATCACACCAGAGCTTCAAACCCTTGGGGAAAAGCTTGGTCTCTCTTGCCAGTTCATCCATCGTCAATCCATTCGATTTGGCTATGGCGCCGAGGATGCCGTACCTCCGACCCAAGTGGATGGTCCAGACCCTGTAGAAGCCCAACGAGCTCCGGGAGAGTTGATCGAAGTCCAAGGGCAGCATAGGTGACGCTTCGAGGGGGTATTTATCGATGGCAGCAGTTATTGCCTTCAAGAGTGGCAAGAGCGGCGTCTTCGGCCTTGAAGCACTGGGACGCAGGCGAAGACGTTTATAGACCGTGGAAAGGATGGGTGAATGGTTAGCTTGCCGTGAACTTCCGCAAATGGTTCCGCGCATTCAATGCCGGAGAGAACGAAATCCTTGAGCTCCTCAGGCGCCACGTGGAGTTGAGCCTGCAGGCGTCTACTCTGGTGCAGAAGGTCGTAGATTGCATAATGGCCGGCGATCACGCAGCGGCCTACGTTAATTACCTCGAAATCGACAAGGCTGAGACGGACGCGGACCACGTACAGAGGGAGCTGGTGGACAAGCTCAGCACGGGGGTCTTCTTCTCCAACCTAGGCACAGATCTGATGAGCCTTGCGGAGAACGTGGATGGCGTGGCCGACAGCGCCAAGAGCTCAGCTAAGATCATCACGCAGCGGCGCCTTGAACCCTCGGAGCTGGCTCCAATCAGGGAGAAGGTGAGCGAACATCTTGCCGTAACTGTAAGGGCCGTCACCTCGCTGCAGGATGCCATCGGAAGCCTCGCGGGGAAGAAGGAGGAGCTCCTTATGTTCTGCCGGGCGGTGGAGGAATATGAGGAGGCCGCCGACATCATCAAGGATTCCTTGACTGAGCAGATTTACGCGTTGAACGTATCCACGCTTTCTGTGCTACAGCTGAGTGATTTCGTCCGCATGGTCGACAACATCTCCGACTACGCCGAGGACGCGACCGACGTGCTCTACGTGGTGATATCGAAGGGGTACAGTTGACCTCAGCCGATGTGCTCCTCCTGTTGGTCGCCTTCGTCTTCGGTGCCAACAACATCGGAGTCATCAGGTCGGCCTTTCGCCAGGTCTCTGGGAGGGCCGTTTCCTTGTATCTGGGGGCGGCCGCGCTCGCCTTCGCAGCCGGCTACGTTCTTGAAGGCTCCAAGGTCAGTTCCACCCTTACGACGGGCCTGACGAACGCAGGCACACAAGCGTCCGAGGCTGCCCTGGTGGCCGTCCTGACCCTGATGGCGGCCTTCACAATCCTCAAGTTCCCTGCCAGCGTCTCCAACGTCCTCCTAGGCTCCATGCTCGGCGTATCGCTCGCTATGAACGCCACGATCAGACTCAACGTCCTGAGCTACGTCATCGCCGCCTGGCTGATCTCTCCACTCTCTGCTGCGATCCTGGCGGTGCTCATACGCCGCGTCATCCTCTCCTTCGAAGCCAGGACCTCGCTTATGGCTGTGGAATCGTGGTCTAGGGTCCTCGGCGTCGTCGCTGTGGTCGTCTCCGGATACACGCTGGGCGCCAACAACCTGGGCGCCCTGCTGGGCTTCACATCAGGGCCGCTCATGTCGGGACTGGTGCTCCTCGCCGCGGTGGCCGGAGGGCTCCTTTTCAGCGGCTCGGTGGCTTGGATGGTGGGCTGGAGGATGGCCGTCCTGAGCCCGTCGGGCTACCTGTCCGCCCTGCTGGGGGCCAGCGCCACGCTGTGGGTGTATACTCAGCTGGGCATACCCACCAGCGTCACTCAGGCCATCGTAGGCGCCATGGTGGTCCTTTCCATCTCGAGGAAGCCCTCTATAGTTGACTCCAGGGTTGTCTTCGAAGTGTTGGGGTCGTGGCCCCTTCTTCTTGCGTCTTCGACGGTCGTGGCTTTTGTGGCAAGCCGGCTGATTTAGGCGCATGATTCGTTCGCCGCAACGGTCAGTTGCGCGCTAAAATCGTTATCTCTATTCATATTGTACACATACCAACGTTGACGTCACTCCTGATAAGAATGCATATATAGACTACATTTGGAATATAAAATCCGTTGACGGAAGTCACAGAGGATTATAATCGGCTGAGAGCCGAGATGGCGGCGGCGTTGGCGAGGGCGGACAGGTCGAATGCCCTCATGGATAAGACATTGGCGGCTGACCCTGCCCCATTAGGTTTGGCCGCGTTCGCCTTGACCACCTTCCTTCTCAGCTTCGCCAACGCGGGATGGCTCCCTGCCGAGACAGCTTCGGTGGTCCTCCCTCTTGCGTTCGCCTACGGCGGATCCTGCCAGCTCCTTACAGGCGTCTTCGAGATGAGGAAGGGGAACACCTTCGGGTTCACGGCGTTTTGCAGCTACGGCGCCTTCTGGCTCTTCTACGCTCTGCTGGGTCTCCTCGCCAGCATGAAGATTATAACGCCCATCCCAAGCGCAGTGGGTGCGACCCTCATCCTGTGGGGGATATTCACGCTTTATTTGTGGATACCGGCGATGACGACCACGTTGGCCCTTAACCTCACGTTCCTCTTCCTCTGGGTGACGTTCTTCGCCCTCGGGGCAGGTGCGCTCCTGGGCGTGCCATTGATGACGAACTTGGGCGGATATCTGGGCATCTTAACGGCCACCGTCGCGGCTTACACGAGCTTCGCCACAGTCACCAATTCTGTCGTCGGTCCGGGAACGGTGCCCTTGGGCCGCGGAATAAATTGGAAGAAAGCGCCATCCAGCTGAGGGGAACGGCGCGAAGTAGCCCGCCATCATGACCACCTTTAGGGGTCGCCACCCAGAGATTGGCTGAAGTTGTTTCAGAAGAGGATTCATGCTGTGGCATGCGGAGCTTGAAGCTGACCGCCTTGCGAAGGAAGCCTTCCGGGTCTCCAACTTTATAACCTCCCTTGGCGCAACAGAGTTGCTTTTGCCAAAGCTGCTGATATTCTGTGGCATCCCGGGATCCGGGAAGTCGACCATCGCTAGGCTTGTGGCGACGAAGCTCGAAGGTACGGTGCATGTCCAGACCGATGAAGTCAGATCGATGATTTCACAGCCTCGATATGACGGCCAAGAGTCAGATTTCGTCTATTCGGTCTGCTTCACACTGGCTAGGGAGGCCCTCGAGCGCGGGTACAACGCGATACTGGACGGCACTTTCCTAAGGGAGGAGTTCAGGGAGGAGGCGTTGCAGAGGTTGCGCGGCTCCTATGACTCGCACCTATTAGTGCACGTCCACTGCGACGCCAGGACGGCATATATGCGAAACACGTCGCGCAAGGCCAGCGTCCCCCAGTTGAGGTTCAACGAGATGCTCGTCAGGTTCCAGGAGCCGGTGAACGCGTTGAAGATCGACTCCAAGCATACTTCGGCTGAGCTTGCCGCCGAAGCCATCTTGCTGCAGCTGAAAGGAAGCCCCTAGCGCCAAAGCTCGATGGTTCAGCCCGACCGCTGGGCCGCAGCGGGCAGAAGCTAGAGTGCAAGTCTGAACAGAGGTGATATAAGATAGTCGCAACGCTGGCGCGGAACATCAGAGAAACGATAGAATGCTGTAGGCAACTTCGCTCGTGAACGTACTCGTTCCATGCTCTAGTGTAAGTTGTTGGTTCCAAATCCTTTAGGTTTAATTACGGCTGTTCGGATGATGACTTTGAATCGGGATGCCTCGAACGCTTCTCATCGTGCCCAGGATGTACGCGAAGAGCGAGTTCAGGGAATCCACATCGTACGTTCCTGATGACTACGGCGCCAAATCTGAAGAGTTCTGGACCTATGTGACCGACAAATTGACAGTCTTCAGAGGTCGCGTCAAATGGGTCTTTCGGGAGTCTCTGTCGGAGGACACCGAGAAGGCCCTAAAGGAAGTCAGCGGGGATGAAGAGCGGGGTCTCTCTCTGATAGTGGGGCTTCTCGAAGAGGGAGCGAAGCTGAAGAAAACCGAGGACCGCATCTTAGTGGCTGAAACTGAGTCCTGGCGACAGATGATCAGAGGCTCGTCAAACAATGCGCTGTTAGAGCTCTATGAGCAGAGCCTTGCCGAACGCAATCGCCATATCTCAAACCTCGTAGACCAGTCCCTTGTTGAGGGCGATGTGGGCCTGCTGCTCATCGATTCAAAGCGTAAACTGGAGCTTCCCAAGGATATTCGCATCATCAGGGTCCTCCCCTTCGACCCGGCGGATTACTTGGACGTAGAAATAGTGAAGGCTAGGTTGAAGTCCAGGAAGACGCAGAGCGGTGGCTGAGGCCGAACGACGTCTATGGACGCGAGGACAAGCCGTTCGCCCCTTCAGCTCTGACCGGACGTACCATTTCGAGGCGTCGTTAAGGGCTCCATCCAGATAACAACAATGTCAAGGTGCAGGCCCAGGCCGTCAAGGATGATCCTAACGGCGCCGAGGGCGCCTACACCTTCGTCGAGCCATCCGCGGCCCCTGTAACGCCGGCACAGCCGAAGGCACTGGTGGATGCTTGACGGGGACGAAGCCGAACGGAGGAAGGGGAAACAGCACACCTATCCACCGATGGAATTGGGCGTCCGACTGTTCGCAATCACTTTAACTGCCGCGGAGTGTCGAAGTGGATGGGAGATGCTAGTTGCCCCTAGTGACCTCCGTGAAGGAGATAGCTAACGCGAAGATATTCTCGATCGAAGAGGGCGAGTCCGTGAAAAGCGCAGCCCGGTCGATGTTCGAGCATGACGCCAGCTCGTTGATGGTCACGTCGAACGGGAAACCCGTGGGGATAGTGACCGAGAGGGACATCCTGAGGAGGGTGACTGTTAAGGGGATCAATCCAGCCAAGACCCCCGTCAAGGCGATAATGAGCGGCCCCCTGATAACGATTAAGTCGGACGCGAGCCTCGCCGACGCCACCATTCTCATGCACCTCAAGAAGGTTCGCCATCTCTTCGTTGTTGACGGTGGGAAGGTGGTGGGCATATTCACCGACAGGGACCTCCTGCTTCAGGTCTTCGAGCTCTTCACGACGCTAGGCCAGCTTTGACCGTCCTCCACGTCAGCCCAGCCCGCGGTATGTCACGGACTGCGTGAAGCAAGCTCTTCAGCCATCGTGAGACGTGCTTGAACGAGGCAAACCTTAAATGAACAGCAGCAAGACGGCTTCAAGGGGAAATTGAGAGCATTCTTAGGCGACAGTTCAACGTGCGCCATGACAAGAATGGCTGTTCCTTTATGCGGCTGGAGGATGGCAGACGGTGTCTAGTTCTAAATTTGACCCGTTCAACTCTTTCATCAGGCGCTTCCATCGGCTGATAATAGTCGCATGGATCGTGGTGCTGGTGCTTTCGGCCACGTTGATACCCAGCTTTTTCGCCGGCGTGTCGTACGACATCACTGCCATGGCCAGCCTCGGAGGGCCGAAGAACACGGAGTCTCAGGTCGCTCAGGGTATAATAAACGCGCAGTTTCCCTCCTTGAGCGGCGCCGGAAAAGATAGCATCATACTGGTGATCCAGAACCCGACCTCCGGGGTATACTCGGACGCCGTGAAGAACGCCGTCCTCCAGCTCGACAGCAAGATAGGCTCCGATCCCAGTCTATCCAACTACACGGGGGCGTCGAACATCTATTCGGCCGAGGGCGACGTCCTGAACTCCACGTTGCCCAGTTTCATCTCGGGCCTCTTCCAGATGCAGCAGGGGATCAACCAGACATCCCAGCTGGTGTACGGCATACCCGCCGCCTTCGTAGGGATCTGGTTGGGAATAGTTGCCAACCAGACGAATATAGCAATCGCCAACCAGCAGGCCAACGCGACCATCTTCGCACAGACGGGCAGCTTCGGAGGCGACCAGCAGTCAATCGGTTACTACACCGCGTTCTTCGACTATTGGAACGCGAGCGTCCAGACTGCCCCCACCAACGCGACGCAGTTGACGCAGTGGGAGGCAGCCGCCGTCAGCGGAGCGGTGAGCCAAATCACCTCCAGCCCTTCGCTGAGCAACGTAACAGAGGGGCTAATCCTGAGTGTGGCGAACGGGCTCAATGTGACCAACTGGAACCAGGGAAGCGCTATCTGGAACCTCGCGGCAGATTTCTTTTCGAACACGACGGCGAGCGCCTTTGCGGCGTCGCCCGTCTTTACGGTCAACGCAACCTCCCTCGGCGGTCTGCTTTCGGGCCTCACCCCTGACAGCTCCGTCACACAGGTAGCTAGCGCAATCAACGCTACGATTTCAGAGGAGAGCTTCTCCGACTATCCCCTCGTCCTGTCCAAGTCGCTGACCCAGAACTTCGTGGGGGCTAAGAATGACACGATGATTGTCGTGTTCAGCCTCTCCTCTGCTTCCAGCTCCGGCGCCCTCGCGGCGCTCCAGCAGGACGTGAAGAACTCCGATCTCTCATCGCTGGCTACGACGTACGTCACCGGCGGGTCTGTGATCGCGCACGATGCTGCAGATACCTTCGTCCCCGTCCTCGGAGTGACCTTGGTCCCTGGGATTGTGGTTTCGATGATCATCGTCGGCATCCTCTTCGCCGCGCCGCTCGCGGCCCTCCTTCCGTTGCTCCTGGGAGGCCTCTCCATCGTCATCGCGTACGCGGCTATCTACCTCGGCGTTGTGGTCGCTGGCGGCGGCCAGATAACCTTCATGACCCCTACCCTGGTGACGCTCCTCATGCTAGGGCTCGCCGTGGACTACTCCGTCCTTCAGCTGCGGAGGACGAAGGAGGAGAGGACGAAGGGAAGGTCGAAGGAGGAAAGCGTGGCGACTTCGGTAAGATGGGCCGGCCAGGCCGTGCTTACCGCAGGAATCACCGTTGTCGTCGCGTACGTCATCCTGGCGGTGGTGAACGTGCCGATATTCAATGACGTCGGGATCGCCATCGCCCTGGGGGTCTCAATCCTTCTTCTTGCGTCGATGACGCTGCTTCCTTCCCTTGAGCTGCTCCTCGGCGACACCTTGTTCTGGCCACGCTTGAAGGTCAACAGCCGAGAATCCAAGCCTGGCCTCCTGGCGAAGGTATCCGATGTAACCCTCAAAAGGAAGCTGGCTATCGCCTTGGTGATATCGCTTTTCGCCGCCGGCGCGGTCGCCGTGACGGCCAGCACCCCCACTGGAATCGACATATTGAAGCTCCTCCCGAACTTCCAGAGCAATCAGGGCCTGACGGTCATCACGGAGAGCCTGGGCAGCGGGACCGTCTCCCCCACCCAAGTCTTGGTGACGATGCCTTCCCCCATAGTCTACGGAAACAACCAGTTCAACATGACGCTGCTTGACCAGATTGAGTTGATATCGTCCAAGGTGGCTGCCTCCTCAGACGTGGCCAGCCTGGCCGGCCCGACCAGGCCCTACGGGTCTCCGTTCAACTTCTCTTCTATCGGGGACATGTCCGAGCCCCTCAGTTCGCAGTACCTCGAGGGGATGCTGTCCTATATCGGAAGGGACAACACGACCGCGCTGATCTCCATCGGTTTCACTTCCGAATCGATGAGCGCGCAGTCCGTCGCCTCTCTAGAGAAGCTGGAGTCCGAGGTCAAGTCCACTCCTCTCATGCAGGGGGTCGTCGTGCATTACGGCGGAACGGCTTCGCAGACGAACGACAACGAGCAGTTCATCGGCGGGCTGATACCGGAGGTCACGATCATCCTCGTCATCGTGGTCTACTTAATCCTGTTCTTCCAGCTCAGGTCCGCCTTCACGCCGTTCAGGCTGGTCTTCACCATCCTCTGCAGCGTGGCCTTCTCCCTGGCCCTGCTCGCCATCACCTTTGACTACCTGCTGAAGCTTCCTATCCTCAACTTCGTGGACCTCTTCGTGATAGTGACCATGCTTGGTGTAGGCATAGACTACGACATCTTCTACGTGACGAGGATACGGGAAGAGATCCTGAACGGGAAGACCGACGACGAAGCGATCAAGACCGCCACGACCAAGGTCTGGGTGACCATCTTCGGCCTAGGGCTTATACTTTCGAGCGTCTTCGCCTCCCTCCTGGTGACCGGAATCGCCGTGCTCCAAGAGATTGGCTTGGCGGTCTCGGCGGCCGTGCTGATCGACGTGTCGGTGGTCATCCTCCTCTTCGTGCCTTCCCTGATGGCCCTGGCCGAGAGGTTCAACTGGTGGCCATCCAAGGCCGGGAGAAGCTCTGAAAAGAAGGCCTGAACGGGAACCCCCTTGCCCCTGTCTGACATTCGGGTAGAATCGGACCTCTCCCCATAATGAAGGCTGTTCGGAATCAGGACCCGCCGACGCCGTACATTCGGTTCGCCCTCAGCCGGGCGGAATGCGTATCTGTTATGGGTCAAAGCCTTCAGAAATCTATTGTGAGATTTGGAAGAATAGCGCAGATATCTGTCATTGAAACACTGAACATATTTATGAAGCCGGGGTTATTCTAGTACCCGTTTTATGTGCCGAGCTCGCGCACCAAGGAAGGGTCACCGCTGCGGCTTCCCGGGCTCAGGCAAGCCTGATAGCAGGCGGAACAACGTATTTTACGAAGCGCAAAGTAAGGTAGGATTGAAGATGACCTAAATGGGTGTAGTCGGCGGACCTAAGGAACTCGGTAAGGGGAGGACGAAGTTCATCGAAGTGGCGCTAAGGGACCTGAGCCCGGGCTTGAAGGGTGACGTGATGCAGGTCTTGAACACTTGGGAGGGGGACCCATCGGAGGCAAGACTCGCGAATCTTGTAGGTAGGGAAAGAGCTAAGGTTCTCCTTCGGTCACTTGGGGTGAAATGAAGCGTCTTTTTGCCTGAGCCCCGACACCGGCTTCTGCTGGGTGTAAGATGAGGCCTGGAACGTTGCAGGAGCAGGCCATAAGCGCGATGCTCGCGCACTGACACGGTGGCAGGAATTGGAGATAGAAGATTTCGTGGAGAAGTACGGGGAGCCCTTCTCGAAGTTGTTGGGCATCGACCTCCAGTCAAGGAGAAAGGAGGAGATAGTCAAATGGTTCCTCGCCTCCATCCTCTACAGCAAGCCCATACGCGAAAGCACAGCCACTTCGACGTACAAGACTTTCGAGGCATATGAAGCTGTAGACGTCGAGGGGATCCTGTCCACGGGCTGGGACGGTCTGGTGCGAATCCTGGACGAGGGAGGCTACACAAGATATGACTTCAGCACGGCCACCAAGCTGCTCGAAGCCTTCGGACATCTAAAGAGTCAATACGCCTCGGACCTTTGGAATTTGTACGACAGATCATCCGGTGGATTGGAACTCGAGAAGAGGCTGAAAGGACTCGGTAAGGGCATCGGCGACACCACGGTGTCGATCTTCTTAAGGGACATGAGACACATCTGGCCGAAGGCACACCCCAACCCGTCTCCGCTGGTGAGACTGGCGATGGGGGAGCTATGCATCGACAATTTGGCTGAAACGGCAAAGCGAAATGGCGTGGACGCCGTGAAGCTGGAGACCGCCCTACTCAGGCTTGGCAAGGATTTCCTCAAGAAGGGTAGAAAGATCGACGTGAAGGTGGTTAGGAAAAGAAGAGTTTGATATGAACCGAGGCCGTGCGCTGTGACTGCACGTATAGGTTCCTTGTGCGCGAGCGGCGGGCCTCGCTTTATCACCTTGATTTCAAGCTGGAAACGGATGGAGAGCTCGCGTCTTCGCCAACAACCACTTCGCGGGGTTCGGGCCGACCGGTCATCGAGCCTTATTGAAGATACGGCACCAGCCGAGGCACAGAGTCACGAGCCTAAGATGGTGCGTCGACGAGGGGACAGCCAGCAGTCCCCCGTGAGGTAGGGCCTCCTAGGCCTCTTGGTCTGTGCAGCTCGGGTCGAGCTCCTCCGGACGGCGCAAGTCAGTGTTCTAGCTCCCGTTCAGTGGTGATATGTGTTGCCGGACCTCGCATAGAGAAAGCTTATCTTGGCTTAGCCACCCCTGCAACCCGAGTGAGACATTGGAGTTCTTCGACCTCATCCAGAAGAGGCACTCCATCCGTGCGTATAGCTCCAAGCGCATAGAGGAAGAGAAGCTGAACCGGATAATGGATGCCATCAGCTCCGCACCGTCGGCGGGCAACGTCCAGGCCTACGAAGTGTTCGTCGTGAAGAGCGAAGTCAAGAAGAAGGCGCTGGCGAAGGCGGCGTTTAATCAGGACTTCGTAATCCAAGCGCCCGTCTTGCTGGTGTTCTTCGCCGACCCTCAACGGTCATCGGTCAGATATGGCTCAAGAGGGAAGGCGCTCTACTCCGTGCAGGACGCCACCATAGCCGCCACGTTCGCCATGCTAGCCGCCGTGGACCTCGGCCTGTCGACGGTGTGGCTGGGGGCGTTCAATGATGACCAAGTCGCGGAAATCTTCGCTACGAAGTCGCTCCACCCCGTGGCAATACTTCCCGTAGGCTACCCCGCAGAAGAACCTGAGGTGACCTCCAGGCGCCCTCTTGAAGACCTCTTCCATCACATTGGGTGACCCAGTGCGAGCCGCAGGCGGCATATGTCGTAGCCCCAAGCCCTCTTCCACAGCAGCTCGTCTATTCCCTTGAGCTCAGAGAGCAACTGCTGTTTGACGTCTACTATGAAGACACCTACTCTCACGCCAGCGATGGGTCCACCGGCTACTTTCTTCTCCTGAATCATCTTGTCCGGAGCCTCAAGGCTCGAATGGATGACCCGTTCGATCCACCTACTAGCCTCCTCAAATGGCCACCCCACGATACTCTATTCGTCAAATTCACCCTTAACAAAGTACAGCGTTTTGTTTCCTCCTAGTTGCTGAGTCGACACACATAGGCGTAGTTCAGATCTGAGGGTCGGGTTAGGGAGCCGGTTCCGTATTCCGCGATGATGTCGGCCTCCAGTTCAACGAGGATTCGCAAGCCTGCCTACAACAAGCCCAGCGTGAAGAGCTTCAGCCTGAGAATCAGCCCGAAGGTCAACGGGTTGGAGTGCCGTTCCCTCCCCCACGGGAATTCATCGATGCAATCGGGATTCGAGCAGAGGAGCTGCACAGGCTGGCCAAGGAGAAGCTGCCTCGCCTGCTCGTCGTCGAGCGTTGCCGTCACATCGGTGCCGCACCTGCCACATTTCACCTTGTAACCTCCCTTCAGAAGCTCCACGACGCGTTCGGGCAGCTTGGAAACGACTTCGCTCACGGCCCGCTGCGCCTTCTCATGCGACTCGGCCAGCTCGCCTTTTAGCTTGGCGACCTCCTCCTCTATTCGCCCGAGTTCGAGGTCCCTCTGGCCGACCGCTTCCCTAAGCCGTACAATCTCCACGTCCTTGGCCTTCAATCTCTCCCTGTAGAGCCCCTCTAGCTTCTTTAGGCCGGCCAGAATGGCGTCGACCTCTCTGAGGTACCGCGGTTCCCCGGGCTTCTCCACGTCCTCCACCAAGTCCAATACTTGCGTAGTGAGCGCCTCCTCTAAACGGTTTCTCCATGGCTTTGCACCGCTCGAAGTGCAGTCGGTGCCGGCGAAGCTGGCCGACATCGAGCGGGAGCTCGTCGAGGAGAGCAGGGAAGATAGCTGGGTGTGGAGTGGGGACAGCATCGTTGGGCGCCTGGTGGGGAGGGACGTCTAGGCCATGGGCCCCTTCTAGCGTGACTTCCTTCCCCTGGACATCCCTGTTAGGAAGGAGCCCCTCTCAGGCCGGAGGAGGTGGCGGTGATACTGGGGTCCGCCTCCGCGCCTTGCACCTCCTTCGACGGAGCCTGTAGGCCGCTCATTCTGCACCGCCTGCGGGAAACCCCTTAAGGCTAGGGCGAAGTTCTGCGGATCCTGCGGGACGCCCATCTCCTGAAGCCGCTGGGGGAGCGAGCCGGTGATACTGAACTAGACATGTTAGCCTTGGTTGGGGCGTTTGACTCTAAACTACCTGGCCCTCAATCCATCCTTTCATATGCCATCCGGAAAAGAGAGCTCGCTTAGATGCCTGATAGAGACCACCGACTTTGATCTGTCATCGTCAGAGGAGACACCATGGTGTCGCAGCGCCAAAGGTAGTTCCAGGCGATATCGTAAAAGGATTGGCCGGTAAGCGTAAACAATGTAGGTGTCTCAATACCTACGCTATGTCCCTGCGGATGCTGACGTCGGAGAGGTGACGGAGAGGAGACGCGTGGTCAGGAGAAGACGAAGGCTTACCGAGGAGGAGAAGGAGAGAATAATCGATTATCGAAAGGAAGGCCGGTCCTACACGGAGATCAGTGTGCTCATGGGTGGCTTGCCCATCTCAACCATAGAGCGTTACGCCCGCACGGTCAAGAGAGGTCAGATGAAGGCAGAGCAGCAGAGGCCTGCCGTCAGCGTGCCCCAAACGCCCCTCGTGGAGACGGCGCCAGCGGACGTGCTTCCGCCCAAACAGACGATCCTTCCGGATTCTTACTACAAACTGCAGGAAATCGCTAAGAAGGACTATGAAACCCCTGTTGAAATGCTTGACGCCGTCGTGCGTGTCCTCCCTCCAATGAGCGACTAGGAGAAGGTGGGTTGGACGTTCGTGATCACGACTGTGTGGGAGGGGAAGGAGAAAATGAAGAAGGAATTGAAGGACAAGGAGGAGGTCACTCAGTTCATCCGAAATCTCCTTGATATTCAACTTCTGAACTACACGAGAAGGAGATATCCTGAGCAGCTGCCCCAGGTCGCCGAAGCTATGCTAAGGGGGGACAGGATCCTCGCAAGGCTGGATGAGATCGTTCTCCTCCTGAGGGACCTGTCGGAGGAGATCAGGCGTCAGAAGCGATAGGCATAGGTATAGTGATGTGCGTTCTATCATCTACACGAGCCTCCAGGCCGATTATTTTGTGGACTTCCGCTAGCCAGTTGGTACGGATGGCGGGCCGGGCGGTATTAATACCTATCACGGGTTCAAGTCTGAAGAATGGTGATATAGAATGAGAATGTTCGTATTATTGGCGCATGATATCAAGAAAAGAGTGGAGTATCATCAAATATTTCTATTATGCACATACCCGTTTCACGCCATACCTGAATATGCCCTGTGATCTACGATTTCCTTCCCTTTGACCTTGTTCGGCCGCCTCCCAATCTGCGCTGCCTTCCGGGCTTGACCATTTGTACCTAGAGCCCGGAGTACTCCTCCTCAACGGTCCCCTCGACCGAAGAGTCAGTCAAGCCCTCTTCAAGCTGCTCGGGCGTGAACTTGGGCCGCTTCATAGCAGCCAGGTCTGCGTGCCGGTTCTATCCCCAAGAGCGCCGGATGCACGCTAGGTGGACAACGTTGCAATACTCACCAATACTGAGCGTATCATGTTGTGCGGCTCGTCCTATATGACCCACCTCCCCTCAGAGAAGACAATGAACGCGGGTTTGGATGGAGAGAGCCGAACGCAGGAATTCCCGTCCGGAGCGGAATCTCTTGCTGCCGACTCAGGCCTCCACGAATCCACGAACGAAGGGTGAATTGGTGTGAGCCTGAGGGCGCTCGAACCGTGGGAGAGGCGTCTGTGGGTAGAGATGAGGAATCAGGGAAAGAGCGCAGCCCGAAACTCTGCATCAGAATGGTGCTCGTTGTCCCCTCTCCAGCTGAGGAAGGAGATCGAGAGGCTGAATACGAACTTTCGCACGAACTGGAAACAAATAGCCTACCTCGAAGGCCACTTGCAGGCCGCGAACGAACGGTTTAGCGACAGACGGGACTTCGGGGTCAGCCTCAGAGGGCAACTCGAAGCCGTCAAAACGAAATCACTTGAAGATTGGTTCTAGGGCTGCATGCCGAGACTTTATTAGGACTGGAGGGACGTTCCCCACACAGTGAGGCCTGCATGATTCGTTCAGGACTGATACGCGAGAGCCCGGACCCAGAGAAAGCGACTTCTCCTTCCGTCGGAAGAGCGCTGGCCTGAATTCCGGAACCTGCACGATGCCGCTTCCGACCAGTATCAACGCCATTCCGATGGCCATGTTCAACGTGATCTCCTCACCCAGGAAGTACCAGGATAGCAGCGCTATCTGGACTAGCATAGTGTTCTGCAGGATCGATAATTCGAAAGCCTTCAGTGTCTTCAACGCCACGTTCCACAGGTAGAAGGCAAAAGCGGTATTCAGAAGCGAGAGCCACACTATTATGAGCCAGTCATCAAGGCCCAGGGAAGGCGCGCCCCCTGAGACTAAGGCTGCTGCCAAAAGCATCAAGCTTCCTGCACCCATCGTCAATGTCGTGAAGCGCAGCGCGCCCAGTTTCTCGGCGACCTTAGCTTTTTTGACGATGACGAGGTAAGCCGCCCATGCAACGCTGCCTAGCAATACGACTACGACACCTGTCGCCTCAGCCTCCAGCGGTTGACCTGCGAAGAAGGCCAACAAACCTGCGAGTGCCACCCCCAACCCTATGTACTGCAGGCGTATGGGGGCCTCTCGTAGCAGTGGATACGCGATGCAGAGAACGAAGACAGGCGTGAAGTTCTGCAGAAATGAGGTTGTGACAGCAGGAAGGTAGTCCAGGCCGACGAACTGCAGCCCTTGGGCTAGCGTGTAGCCTAAAAGCCCAAGGACAACCACCAAGAGGACATCCTCTTTGGTCCATTTGGCCGTTACTGTGTTCGGCCTCTTGATTGACGAGGCAACCAACAACACCAGCGATGCCAAGCTATACCTGTAGGCCGCGAAATCTAGAGGAGGAATCTTAGGCAGGCCCAGCTTGATCAAGACGTAAGATGTCGACCAGAGAAAGGTCACCAGAATTGCAGTGGCCTCCGCGATGGAGGGTACCCACCTCATCGAAACTACCGGGAAGTGATGTGACAATAAGGGTTATTATGTTATGTGCTTACTCTATTAGTTCCCTTAGACCCTGAAAATTTATGATGGTCAGTGAGAGATTCTCCGACAACCGCTAACATATTATACCACCTTGACCATTCCTGATGTCGAGGATATGACTAAAAAAAGAGCTATTGGAACAACTGTAATCGCAATAATCGTCATCGTCATAATCGTGGTCGCAGGAATTGGCGTATATGCATACACCTTGACTACCAAGCCGGCTCCGAAAGTGACCCTCAACTTGATTACGTTCACCGACCCTTCTAATGCTTGGCTTCAGGCTGAAGCAAACGCTTTTGATGCAAAGCATGCGGGTGTAACGATCAACATCATCGCCCAGGGATTCAGCAGCTATACCACCACGGAGTTGACTTCATTAGAGGCCCAGTCTCCAACGTATAACATCATAACGTTCACTTCCACGAGCGCCCTAGGCTTCGCTAAGTATGTATCAAACTTGGCAGGGTTAGTCACCATCAACACCACCGACATTCCAGCACCGCAGCTCAACTTCGGAGGGTACTACGCGGAATCGAACGGGACAAAGGAGCTCATAGGCATACCGTACGATTCCTCCACCTTCACGGTCTTCTATAATACCACTCTGTTTAATGACCCTACACTGAACGCGGAATTCAAAAGCGAATATGGCTTCAACCTCAGCCCACCCTGGTCCAGCTGGCAGGTGATACTTGACGCGGACAACTTCTTGGTTACCCAGACCCACACCGTGCAGTACGGCATAGTCGTCGATGGCTCCGAATCTCACGATATCATAGATACTTACCCAGCGATCTTTGGGTACTATTATGCGGCAGACTCTTCAATTAGTGGCACCAACCCGGACGGCGGACTTACAAACTGGAACATCATGTTCAACGGCTTCACCGGTTCAAACAACATTCCGGCTCCTTCGTTCAACGGCACCTCGGGGGTTGAGGCCTTACAGATGATGTACAATTTGATGCAATATGATCCGCAGCCCGCCGGCACCGTAGTAAACTACGGAACTGTCTTCGCACCGCTCCAATCCGCTGAAGCCGCAGGTGCGCTCATGTTCACCGCGGACGCGTCAACACTTCTTTCCTCGAGCAACGTCTCTGCCTCGATTGGTGTGGCCAATTGCCCCGGAGGTTACGCCGAGACCGGTACCGACTTCTATGCAATCAATCAATACTCAGCGAACCAGGGGTTAGCCGGAGAATTTATCCAGTATCTGACTTCACCAAGTGTCAACGCCCTGATCTACCAGTATGCTGGTGAGTTTCCCATATCTCGCGCTGCAACCGCGTTGCTAACCTCGAACACGTCGCTTTCACAGCCGGTAAGGAATGTAATACAGGAGGTATTCAATACGGCTGCCGTCGGGTGGGCCAATTGTCCGAACCTCGCAATAACATCTTCAACGCTAATCCCCGCTTTCAACGCACCAATATACGCGTTCATTACAGGTACGACTAACAGTTCAACGGCTGCACAGCAGGCGCTCAATACAGCCGCATCTGCTTGGGTTAATGACGTAGGCTGAATTGAATGTCTCACTCTACTTCTTTTTCTGATTCATCTGCCGAGGGTCAAGGGACTACCGTCAGGTTAGAGGAAATATCGAAGCAGTTCGGCAGGTTCTCCGTCTTCAGTCATATAAATCTCCAAATCGGGAAAAGCGAACTTTTTTCTCTAGTAGGACCCTCGGGGTCCGGGAAGACGACGATTCTCAGGATTATAGCAGGGCTGGAGGTGCAGGACTCTGGTCACGTCTATATCGGTTCCAAGGTTATTGACAAGCTCGGGCCAGCGAAAAGGAACATAGGCATGGTGTTCCAAGACTACGCCCTCTATCCTAACAAGAGGGTGATAGACAACATAATGTCCCCCCTTGTTGTTAAGGGCGTGAAGAAGGGTGATGCGATAAAGGAGGCGACGGAGATGGCCGAGCGTCTGGGCATAGGTGAAACGCTCCAAAGGAAGCCGGGCCAGATCTCCGGGGGGCAGCAGCAGAGGGTAGCGCTGGCGAGGGCGCTCATCAAACACCCGGACGTCTTTCTTTTGGATGAGCCATTCTCAAACCTAGACGCCCAGTTGAGGTTCTCCGCCAGGAGGTTCCTCAAGGAGGTTCAGAGGGAGTTCGGGATAACGACCATCTATGTGACCCACGACCAGTCTGAAGCGCTGTCGATATCCGACAGGGTGGCTATAGTGGGGAACGGCACGATACATCAGGTCGGCACGCCAAAGGAGATCTATGCTTCTCCCTCTGACGAGTTCTCGGCGACGTTCATAGGGAGTCCCCCGCTCAATGTGTTGAACGTCAGGGTCAGCAAGGGCGTTTCCTCTCCCATCGCCCTGCGCCTTGATGGTGTAGCCGATGGCGAAATTCGGGTAGGCATAAGGCCAGAAAGCATAGTGATAGGATCAGGAGCGAACGAGGCTACGATAACGGCTTTCGAGTACGCCGGCAGGGAGACCATAGTCTACCTCAAGGTCGCGGAGGCAGAGTTCAGGTCGATCGTGTTTGACGCGAGCTCCCTTAGGGTAGGACAGAAGGTCCGATTTGATGTGCAACAGGGCGGCACACACATCCTCGGCAAGGGGGCCGGTTGAACTTGCCGAGCATTAGAGACATACTATCTAAAAGGATATTCTACATCCCGGCCGTCGCATATCTCATCTTATTCGCCCTCCTTCCGCTAGTCATCTCCATCAGCCTGTCGGCACCAAGCAGTGACCTCACATCCTACGTCAGGCTGTTTGAGCTGACCGATTTTCCAAGGGTTCTGTATAATACCCTCTTCTTCTCCGTTGGAAGCGCCGTTTTCGCGGTCCTGATAGGCACAGCGTTCGCCATACTGGTTGACAGCAGGACACATGCAAGGCGAGCCCTCTCCTTGATAGCCTACCTGCCATATATGATTCCGTTCACCGCGAGCGCCCTTATCTGGGCGACGCTCTTGAACCCGGGGTACGGGCCCATTGACCCGCTGCTTAAGGCCATCGGATTGCCTCAGATAAATTGGCTCAGTCCATCCTTGCAGATATATTCGCTCACCATGGTTGGCGTCTGGGCCACCATACCGCTCGCATTTCTCATAATCCTTGCAGGGCTGACTTCCGTCCCGAAGCAGGTGAAGGAGGCTTCGTCGGTGGACGGGATGGGGATGTGGGACTATTACTCTTCCGTAGCCCTGCCGCTGGCGAAGGGGGCGATTATAACGGCTTTTCTCATGACCATGATACTTGCCTTCGGGGACTTCGATCTTCCGTTTATCCTGAGCGGCGCAGGCGGAGTCCCTCCCGTGACGATGGCCACACTCGTAGTGTTTGCCTATGCGGAAATGTTCTACGAGGGCCTTGCCTCCCAGGGGCTCGCGGCCGCCATGTTCCTAGCTCTAGTGGTGAGCATACCGGGCCTCCTGCTTGTCAGGGTGACTTTGGGGGGCGGAGGTGGGGGAAGGAGCAGGTTTCACTTTCCTAAGCTGCGTCTTCCGCGCATGAGCTTTCCGCATCTTCCAAACGCGCCGTTCAGGTACGCCATCTATATTGTCTGCGCGCTTGTATCTGTATTCATCCTCTTCCCCATCTATTGGATGGTCCTGCTCGCATTTAGGCCCCAGTCGCTTGACTATCTTCTGCCGCCCATCATATATCCGACAAAGATAGTCACCGACATCTTTGTCTCTACCTTCGGCCAGGCATGGCCGGAAATCGTAACCACCTTGGCCGTGTCGGGGGCCGTCACACTACTGACAATAGCCTTAGCCGCCCCCGCCGCCTACACAATCGCGAGGGACGGAAGAAAGGCGCTCTTGGGGATTATGATATACATCTTTTCCATACCGTCCATAGCGTTCGTCTTTGGCGCCTTCTATATCATCTCCAGGCTGTACCTTCTCAACACGTGGGTGGCCCTGATCCTTACGGAACCTCTCTTCACGATTCCATTCGTAACTTGGACAATGACGAACTTCTACAACTCACTGCCTAAGCACTACGAGGAAGCGGCGCTCGTAGATGGGTACTCTCGGATACGGGCATTCTTCCGTATAGTAATGCCGCTCGCCAGGCCTGGCCTCATAGCCGCTGGCATGGTAGCCTTCATATTCGCCTGGCATCTGCTTCTCTTCCCGCTGGTCCTTTCCGAGACGCCGTTCTCGTTCGCCTTCCCACCGACCGGGTCAATGACGGTAACAACCTTTGCGATCATGTTTGACCCGGACAGCACGGGTGGCACCATCACGAACAATGTCTGGGTCCAGCTGGGTGCTTCTGGGATAATCCTTTCGATCCCGGTCATAATCCTCTCCGTCGTAGCACAGAGTTACCTTCTCAAAGGGCTATACTCTGGTGGGGTCAAAGGCTAGGCCATACTTCACCGCACAACCTTCTTGGTCGACCTGTAGACGACATATCCTCCAAGCGTCGTTGCCAAGAATATCCTGACGTAGACATACAGGAACGTCGGCGGCCAGGCGACCTCGTACTTCCTGGAAGCCAGGAAGCTAACCCAGACGGACACAATGGGTGAATACGCTGAGAGCCCTCGAAGCCCACGCTGCCCGGAGTGAAGGCGTTGTAGGAGGTTCGGTCCGCAGAGGAAAACGTCGTTCCCGACTATTCGTTGTTGCCATCTCGACTGCCATATTTTGAACCCATTCATTGATTGTGAAGCTTCATGTGGCCGCTGTTCTGCAAAGCCTTATCTTCGAATTGGACAGATTCATGTCCCA
>Ga0187857_10000543_pt1 | contig 45569 bp, 84 predicted proteins | sample June2016WEW_8_10_FD_132984 | JGI IMG/M metagenome (GOLD analysis project Ga0187857, IMG submission 132984) | Peatland microbial communities from SPRUCE experiment site at the Marcell Experimental Forest, Minnesota, USA - June2016WEW_8_100 | ecosystem: Environmental > Terrestrial > Soil >... | reverse complement strand
GAGTAGTTGTTTGGCCCGCCTTCGGATCTCCCGGTGCGCCCTCTTCCGGTAGTATTTCGCGATCCGAAGATTGATGCCGTAATGCCTTCGCCACGGATGTGAGTGAGGCGACATCAGAGGGACGATGACTTGATTCTCCAGAACGTCGAGAATGCTTCGGGCGTCTCTGTTCTGGTCCCTCGTGGGTCGGCCCTTCCACCTGCGCATGTACGGTTCGCCGTAGACTTTGATGAAGACCTCGGGTGCCAATCGCCTCGCGGTTGCAAGGATGATGTCCTCCCGACGACTCCACGAGTTGCTGCTCGTGAATGCAAAGTGCTTCGCCGTGCCAGGTAGTGAAGGGCAATGTCTGAGTCGGTACGTTCGTGCCATGTGAAGCCTCCTAATGAGCTGACTTCATGTGGCACCTCCTTTCCGTTGAATTAGCCCGTTGCTGTCTTCAGCAGAGCGTGGGCACTACCACGTTTCTAGCTATGGAAGTTGTTAGGCTCCCAATACTGAATCCAGCAACGAAAGGTCGAATTGATTTGTCGCTTGTTACACGAAGACCGAACCGTATGCGCTCGCATCTTGGTCCCATGGTGGCCTATCGAAACCAACGACAAAAACTTGTTGGAGGAGAGCGAGAGTCACGATCTCTATGCCCGAAGGCACGCACAGCTTTCCAGACTGGCCAGGCGCCAACACCTGTTCACTCTCCGTTGAGGAAGATGGAGGTAACGATCCCCAAGCCCGAAGGCTCCGGCCGCTTTCAAGGCGGTGCTCGGTCCATACCGAGATCATCTTCCATCTAGCAGGTCGTGAGGGAATCGAACCCCCATAAGCAGATTTGGAGTTTGCTGTCCTAACCGTTGGACGAACGACCTATTGGCTCGGCACTTGAGCCTCAAGTAATCGGTGGATCTGACGTGACTCGAACACGCTACCTCCTGGATGCCATCCAAGCGCTCTCCCAGTTGAGCTACAGACCCATTAGTGGACACATTTCAGCGGTTGCCCGCCGGGGAGGCCCATTCCCAAATTAACGCCAGGTGTCCTACCTTTAGACGAGCCCCCACATTGCTTCCCCGTATGCGTGCGCATTTTGGTTGGCGTGAAAGCGTTGGAGTCGAACCAACATTTCCCAGCTCAGTGGAGATACGGAGAGTTGAACTCCGATTTCGACGTTGCGAACGTCGCGTCCTCCCAGTTGGACGATACCCCCGAACCATTGGTCGTATTTGTGGATCTGACGTGACTCGAACACGCTACCTCCGGCTTGCAAAACCAGTGCTCTCCCAGTTGAGCTACAGACCCATCTTCCAGCTTTTCGGCATCGCACTGGAAGGGAAGTATCACCTTCGCGACTTTCAAGCGTTGGTTTCCCTACGCCTGCCACAGGTCGGAGTGGAGGGATTTGAACCCCCGATATTCTGCTCCCAAAGCAGACGCCTTACCAGACTAGGCCACACTCCGAAAGAAAACGTCGCGTTGCGAGCCTCCCAGCCCCCAGAGAAACAGGTAACTCAAGGCTGACGACTGGAGGCGAATGCCATGAGCAACATGGAATGACCGGTTTTTCATTTCGGCCTGTTTGATTAGAGTCGTCTGAGTGATGCTCGCAACGCTTAGGTTGACCGAGGAGGATCGAACTCCCGCATAGCTGATTCACAGTCAGCCCCCTTAACCACTTGGGTACGGCCAACATACTCTGTCCTCTCGTTGGGAATCGAACCCACTTCGGTCGCTTATCAAGCGACTGCACTAACCAATATGCTACGAGAGGAAAATTGGTCAGCGTGGCGGGAGTCGAACCCGCAAATTCCTGCTCCCGAAGCAGGCGGCTTACCATCAAGCCATCACGCTGATACTGTCAAATCCGTGTGCCATCCTGGCGGGAGAGGGAACCCGCAGATTCTAACTCCCGAAGCAGGCGGCTTACCAACAAGCCATCACGCTGATACTGTCAAATCCGTGCCATCCTGGCGGGAGAGGGAACCCGCAGATTCCTGCTCCCGAAGCAGGCGACTTACCAACAAGCCATCACGCTGATACTGTCAAATCCGTGCCATCCTGGCAGGAGAGGGAACCCGCAGATTCTAACTCCCGAAGCAGGCGGCTTACCAACAAGCCATCACGCTGATGCTGAAGAATAATTGGGAGGTTGGCGTGCTATTACGCCGAAGTGCTCAGCGGGTACGAAAACGGCATTGTGCGATCTTCCCTCGCGGGAACCCGCTCAGGGTGTCACCCAGGCATCGCACTTAATTCGAGTCTCCTCTCGTACTGCTCGAACAAACCGACCTCGTGGCTTGATTCAGTTTCTCCGGATGAGATGGTAGGAAAGCAGTACGTTTCCATCTCATCAAGCTCCCCTGAACTGCTACCTTTCCCAGCAGTTGTTGCGAAGGTGTCAAACACTCACCTCGGGCTCTTATTTCGCCGTTGCAAACTGGCGCCTAGGTATTTTAAGCCCCCGTTGACGCCGACTACTTTTCCTGCTCGCACACTCATTGAGGATGGCTGCCTTTAAGCCAACCACCAACTTCCCAAATCTTTGGGGCCTCAGCCCCTTTTGTTCCGGCAGAGTGAATTGAACACCCATCTCCTGATTCAAAGTCAGGCGACTTAACCGTTGGTCAGATGCCGGAATGTTGCTAGATGTCATACCCATCATAGGCATACTAGCTAAGTTCCCGAGGAAGGATTTGAACCTCCAATCATCGGTGTCAGAAACCGCCGCTCTAGCCAGTTGAGCCACTCGGGAGTGCTGTTGTGCCCCTTCGGAGAGTCGAACTCCGCCCTGCTGCTCTTCAGACAGCCGCTCGTCCCACGAGAGCTTCAGGGGCATAAAGACGGGACTGGTGATCCCGCCGCATGATGAACTATGGAGTTGTCAAAGAATCCTCAGAAGCTATCTGAGGCTTGAGTGGGCTGCCTGAGAATCGAACTCAGATTGATCGGTTAAGGGCCGACTGTTCTTGGCCGTTGAACTAGCAACCCATTTCGTTTGTACCTGTGGAGAGACTCGAACTCTCAGTGAACGGATTAAAAGTCCGCTGCCCTGACCATTGGGCTACACAGGCGGAGTGGGCGAGGTGGGAATCGAACCCGACTTTGCCGAGGCGACTGGTTTACAGCCAGCTACCACTCCATGTGGTGTCTCGCCCAGAATGTTGAGCGAGCGTTTATACGGCCCGTGATCCATGATCTCTGCACTCCTTTCAGTTGTCTCGATGTCGTGTTTCGATGTCGATTCGTCCTGAAACTGAAAAAGCCGCCTCAGTTTCCTGGGCGGCTTTCAAAAAGGTGTAAGTCCCTCTTCTACTAGCCGCCTCTGGTATCCTCCTGCTTGATCCCGAAAAGGCGCGTGTTCAGTCTTGGGTTCAAGCCTTTGACGGATGGAATGCTCCACGCACACACCGCCCCCGAGGCCATCCGGCCTGCGAGATATGAGGTATGTTGTGTCCTGCGTTCCATGATGCTTTTGAATGTGAACTCAGTCTCCGAAAGAGTCAAGCGCCTTTTTTCACAAAGTTGCTTTTTTGCGAATCACCGTCGGTGAAAGCTCGATTCAAGAGATCTGAGAGCATGTAGGCGAGTCCGCCAAGGCGTGCATATCCGGCCAGGAGATGCCGAAATTCAGCCTCTAATTCCGGCCGATTTTCGAGGAAATACTCGAAAACCGTGACCACCGCCCGAGAGCCACCCGACGGCTTTGCCTTCGAGGCTTCCCACCGGGCCACCGAGCGAACATCGGCACCGACCAGGCGGGCAAACTCGACCTGGGTGAGCTGAAGCCGGGCACGAAGCTTTGTGGGGTTCATCGATCTCTCCTGAAAAGCACTCTCCTGAAAAGCGAAAGCCCTCCTTGGGGGAGGGCTCTGCTTCTCTGGATTCATTGCCTTACCAGTGATGGCGTTGTTTCTTCGGCGAGGAAGAAAACACTAAAACCCTACCTCAAAATCGACGCTGAGCCAAGCCGCAAGCTCACATGAACGAACGAATGATAGCTCCATCCCGAACGATGGGCCGTCCTGCCTTCCACCAGGCATCCTTGCATACTCGGCAGTCGCAAGGACACACCATGGGGAACGGCCTGCCGCTGGCCAGCAGCTCGGCCGCGATGGCGGACTCATAAACCCCCTCCCTTGTCAAGATGACCACAGGACAATCCATGTGAGCATGACCGTCCGAAGGTCGCAGGTTTCCCCACCCTATGCAGAACAAAGCGGCTCCGTCGTCATACTTCTCGACAGCCATGGGGAACTCCTTCGCTTATGCCCAGAAGCGAGTGTCAGGCACGCCTGGCACCAAAACCATGCGACGGCCTGCTCGCGTGCGCTGCTCTTCGATGTCCTTCGAGCTGAATCTGTACTCCGGATACTTCTCGGGATCTTTCAGGTAGAGCTTGTGATTGGCGTCTTGGGCCTTGGGGGCATCCCACTGGATGGCACCTTGGGTGAAATCCTCCACTCGGCCCGCAATGATGGCCTCGGCAAGCTGCAAGGTCGTCGCGGTTGGGGGGTGGCTCGTCGCCGCGTACCGACCGGCTTGTGTGCCGAAGTGGCCGTTGCCGTCGCGCCGCTTCGAGAAAAGAAGCTGCTTTGGGATCCGACTGCGGTTCTTCTTGACCGCGTTCCAGAGCGCCAGGCCCACGGCCAGGCGGCCCCTGGGTGTCTTCTCCTCCGACTGCATGCACGAGGCCATGGCGTACACGTCGAGAGGATAACCGGAGGCTCGCGCGAGCCCCGTCGGATCTGCTTCGACGACGCCCCGCCTGTTGACGATGTGGAGGCGAGTTTCGATCTTGGGCTCAAAGAGCTGCTGCGTCCCACGAAAGAGAGAAGCCACGCCGATGGTCGCCGCAACCCCACCTAAGCCGAATAACCACCAGTTGCGGTTCGATGGGTGAGATGCAGCATGTGTATCCATCGGATAAATCCTTAGCTGTTCGGCGTAGAGATTGCCCGCCAAATCCCGTCGTCGTGACCTGCTTTCTTGAGAGCGGCCACGGTCTGAGGCCCAGGGATGCCATCGACGCCCACGAGCCCAAGAACCGATTGGCGTTGCTTCCAGACGACGATGTCCTCGTAGCTTTCGAAGTCGAGCACCTCGCAGCCCACTGACGCCAGAGCGTCCATGATCGCGTTCCCCGGATCTCCTTCTCCTCGGTTCGAGGTCAGATCCCGGTGTCCGACAATCCCCACCGTATCGCCAAGCGGCGTTGACCCCTGTTGAGAAGTCACAAAACGAGCGATGGGATGGCCGCCATACGGCTTCGGGATCTGCCTCTGAATAGGAGTCGGCATCAGAGCGCACAGCTCGGCCGCGAACTTCGCCGCCACCGCGATCTGACTCTCGTAGAGCTGGGCTTGGTCATGTCCCTGCACCACCTCGATGCCCACCGACGGACCGTTCGCAGCCTGCGCGTGATAGGCAGCCTGCGTGATGAGGTCGGCACAGCAGTAGATGCGACCGTCGAAATCCACGATGATGTGGGCACCTCCGGGGCGACTCGGATCGTTCGTCCACGAGCCAACAATCCTCTCGCCCGCGTTCGTGGACGGCCCGAACCCCGGTAAGATCGTCTGGGGCCGCAGGTCGGTCCCCCCTGGGATACCACCTGTCGAGTGCATGACGATCACATGGATGTTGTTGCGCTCGCGAGCGTTGCGAAAACGCACGTCGCCCGGTGCAAGCTTCAACGCCGGATTGTCGATGTAGTTCTCGATGTCGAAACCCGGCATCGATACCGCTTTGCCTTCAAGGATGAGTCCTGTTCCCATGCCCCCAAGCATACCACCTAAGGCCGACAGTTTTTCCAGCTTGTGCGCTAGGGCGGCGCGTAATCCGAGAACACGCCCTGCGGATCCGATAAGATCTCTATTTCCACCACAAACTTGTTTTCAAGGTGCCTCACCACCTTGGCGGTCACTTCGGCCTCGTGCTCACGGAACCGCTTCACCAATGTCTCCAGCAGACCTCCAACCTTGGCCGTCACTTCTTCCGCCGAGAGTCCAGCCTCATGACCGAACTGAACCGTCAAAACTCGCATTCCATTCTCCTCAGTTGTTCACAAGTATGTCGGCCACGTGCCTGGCATGGAATCGAACCGTGTCATCAAAGCGTAAGCCATCGACCATCACTGGATAACTCCGCAACACTCCCTGGTACCAACACTCGTCTTCAACCTCCGTCACTCGAACCCACATGCGCTCTTTGTCATCGAAGATGAGCTTGACGAAATCGCCTCGACAGACTCCATATCGAACCGTCTCCGCCGGTACATAGAACCCCATGTGCTCCATGCCCCTCTGGGCGACGTTGACCAACTTGTAGGCAGGCTTTTCCATCCTCTCACCACTGAGACGAAGTCAACCAGCTCAAGGCATACGTGAGATCTTGTACTGAGCCCAAATCGCACATGCGCCCCATCTCCGAGGTGTCGTCCATGGCAATCTTGACATCCCTTGGGAGATCCACTTGCAGGCGGCAGTAGTTATCCCGCAAGATCTGCCCGCATTGAAAGTCCGCCACCTCGGACACTCCATCGAGCAAGATGTTCAGCAGCGGCTCTGCCCACTCGGCCACCCCCCAATCATGACGTTGTCCTTCAAGGTGGTTGAGATTCACGCCCGTTCCGACCGATAGCAAACGGATACGCGACAGCTCGCGCGACTTGGCTCCCTGGCATAGCAGACGAGAATCGAGAGCTTGAGCGAGCGCCACCATGGACGGATTGTTGGCTACCACACCACCGTCAATGTATCCATCTACCGACGGAAAGAAAGAAGGCGCAGCCGACGTGTAGAGGGCAACATCGACCACCTTGCGACTGCCATCAGAGTCGGCGCCCTGGAAATTGTGGAACACCTTGGGAGCCCAACAGCGAGCTTTTTGTCGAGCAGGTGCTAGGTTGTTGTCCAAGTCAAAGGCCGTAACCGCAACCTTCTTGCTCAGATCGCTCAAGCAAGCATTCCCGAAAACTCCCAGCAAGGCTTGCCTCAACCCAGCGTTGTCATACTTCGCCTTGGTCAAGCTGTACAAGCTCCCCACCCGCCGCAACATCGACCGATTGAAAATCGCCTCGCCTTGCTTCAAGTACATCTTCTTGATGTCGCTGGGAGGCAATCCCTTGGCCAGCGCCAACGCGAGAATGCCACCCGTCGAGGTGCCCACCACCAGATCTACATTGTCGAGCAACGCCGGATAGCGAAGGCTCAGTCGCTCCAACATCACGGCTGTGATGAGCCCGCGCAGGCCGCCGCCGTCCAGCGAAAGGATGTTGTACGTGCTGTCGCTCATGATGTCTTCCTCGCCTCACTTTGGGCAATTAGAGTATCTACGGACCTGGCACCCTCGTCAACCTTGGAAAAGTCGAGCAGTCCATTAGATCTCAAGATCTCCTGAACCACAACCTTGGCCTCGACACTGGGACCTTCGGCTGGCACCGACGATGCCCACTCGTGCGTCTTGTTGTTTCGGCCGCTGAGAAGGTATTCCTTGGCCACTTGAATCTGGTTCTCGTAGTAGGCAATGAAATCAAGGATAGCTTCAGTCGTGGCGTGCGCTCCTCGCTCGCGCTCGCATTTCATGCAGGGTCCAAGGAAGAAGACCTTTTCGGTCGACGGCCCGCTGACGAATAGAGCATTATCGAACCCAAGCTCTCGCACCGTAGTCAGGGTAGCTTCGGCAACCTTTCCCATGCGCCTCTTCGTAGCACCTTCGACCAGTTGTGCTGAAGCTCTACTCCGAGAATCTCCCAGCGACCGCCACTGCCCAGGATGAGGCCAAACGGCGATCTGAGAGTTGCCCGGATACGAATCGCAAGCGACAATCCCCATCGGTAATAGTCGGTATGAGGATTCTTCATCGTCGCTCCAGACTTCAATCGGATCTGGCATCGGCACGCCATAGATGCGCTTGAAGGCACGCTCTATCGTCTCATGGTCGGACTGACTGACAGTGGCGTCGTCTTCGGACCACACTGAGATTGCTTGACTCAACAAGGTCCACCTAGGACGTTTTGTGCTCATGTGCTTCTCCTCCTCATATTCGCAATATCCACCAGATCAACCGTTCCCACCAGGGCGCTTCCCTGAGTACCCGCTCCATCTCAGCCTCGTGCTGCTGTCGCGCTCGCGCTCGACGCTCCTTCGCCCACATCGAATCGTGGCGCTTTCTTCGTCGGTACTTCTCAGGCTGCATCAATCACTTCCCGTCAGCCGACGAATTGGCCGCCTTCCATTCTAGCACCCGAGCTGGTCCTGGACAGTTCGAGGCTCGACAGGAGCACGGCTCGTTCGGACGGCACTCTGGACATGGGAAAGCGTGTGGATAACCACTCGGCCACGGCGCATTGACGATGTGTGCGTCGTCGCAGGTCTTGCAGAGAACCATCTTCAATCCTCCTTCCATGGCTCGGGCAAATCCACCACTTGTCCCGCCAGATCGTGAGTGCAATCAGGATGGAAATGTAGCTTCCCAGCCGTCAAGTTCAAGTGACAGACCCGGAGCTTCGGATTCTGATGTGTCTCGCAACGGTTGAGCAGTGAAGGCGTGAACGTGGGCGATTCCAAATCAGCGTTAAAATCCCATGTCATGCGACCGGCCGTGAAGAAGACATGGGTGTGCTCGCAGCCAGGGCAATGAAACGCGTAGCCACAAAGTTGGCTATGCCCGTCGAAGACCGGCTTCAACTTCATGCTGAAACCGCTGGCAGCGACTCGGCCGCCACGGCCTCCACCTTGGCATCGGACACCTTCGCCTTGCTGAGGGCGGCCAGACGCTCCTTGTGAGCCGCCAGCGCCGCCGCCTTGTCGGCCTGCCTGGCAGCTTCGATCTCAGCCTTGCCTGCCTCCAGCCTGGCGTTGATCGGATCCACACCTTTCCGGTACTTCGCCCAGATCGCCTCCTGCGCGTGCCGGTGGGCCACTTCCGCCTGCGCCACCTGCTCTCGCCGAACCCTCTCGGCTTCGTCAACGGCGCTCTTGAGTCGCTCCTTCGCCTCGCGCTTCTCCACCTGGCTGGCAGCATCGAGCTTCGCCACCTCCGACCCCAGCTCCATCGTGAGGTTCTTGAGCGTCTCGTCGGCCGCGCCATCGACCGCCTTGATCGCTGCATCGTACTCAGCCTGAGCCTGCTCGGCCGTCAACACCTTGCCACCCGACGGCTCAACCGCCTTCAAGCCATCTGCGGACTTCGCCGAATTCCTGGCCAGCGCGATGGACTCGTCCTCGAACTCGACAATCTTGCCCTTGGTGTTCCTCTTGATCATTTGAGAATGTCCTTTTCGTTTTTGTTTGGCACATCGTAGAACCGCCGACCTAATTCGACAGGAACGTATGAGCCTCGAACTTGTAGCAGGTGCAATGCCTTTTGAACATCGCCCATCGAAACCAAGCACGACATGGCCTTGGACCGACGGTGCAATGCCTTTCGCAAGGTATCTTTGTAGTCCCCCACTCCGAGGTCATGCTGCACGAAACCGACTTGCATCATTCCCCGCAGCTCTCCATTGGTACCCGCCAGCTCGAACGCCCTCAAGGCTTCATCCAGGCGGCCCAGCTTGCGCAGACATTCCCCTTGAATGTATTCGACCCATCCGCGTGCGCGAGGAAAGTCTCGCTCGTCGATGAGCCGCAGAGCAAATTCAGGATCTAGCGACCATCCCTCGTCCGCCAGCGTGAGCAAGATGTGACCGTCCACGGACAGCCCGGCCGCTTCGCATCGCTCGTATTCGAGCAACAAGACCTTGAAGTTCCGATGGGGGACACGGACACCGAGTCCCTGGGAATCCCGCCAATCGCGGAAGAGCAGCCCGGACTGGGCGACGATCTGATTTTCACCGTCGAAACTTCGTCCCGGAATGTGCTCATGAAGCACGTATTTGAATCGGCGCTCTGATTTGTTCCTCCAGAAAAAGTGCTGCGAGACGGTGTGATCGATGATGTCGCCAAGCACGATCTCATAGGGACACATCACAAAGTCGATCTGAGGATGATCGTCGAGGATGGAAAGTGTGGGCAAGATGTTCTCGGGCCGGAGAACCTCGTCGTCTTCGTCGATGCGGAGCACGTAATCACCGTCGCAGCAGGCGAGCGACCTGTTCCGAGCGTCGGCCCAGTCACGAAGTTGAGGTAGGCCCGTGAACTCGACGGACGACGGAAACTGGAATTTGAAGCTCGCCTGCTCGTCGATGAAATACAGCTCGGGATGTGTTTTGGGAGCGAGCAAGACCGCCTGGCAGTCGAAGCGAAGCGTCTTGGCCAAGGCTAAAATCATCTCGGGCGTGCCGTCGGTCGAGCCGGTGTCCGTGAAGCAGATCTCATCGACGATGCCTGACAAGGGCCGCAAGGCCCTGTCCAGCACCTTGGCACCGTTGAGAACGAGCATGTGAAGGGAGAGACGCATGATCCTGCAAACCTAGCACCCAGTAGGCACCAAGAGCAAAACAAGTCCGTCACTTTCGACACGGATTTGGTTTCCGTCGCGAACCGCATTGTATGGAGCCGGTCGAAACGGCAAGTATCCTCTGGCTTCCAGCTCCAGTAAGATACCAGGGATATTCCATGAGGTGTGAAGGACGGGATGGCCGCAAAGCACGCCGTTTGAATCGGTCGCTCGGTATTCGATCCATTCGCTCGCTCGCAGGCTCCGACTGTCAGCGGACTTGTCACCTGCCAAGACCGGAGGTGGCAAAGCGATTCTCATCATGGAGCCAGGTGGATACTCACCAGACTCGAACTTCGCAAAGAGATCTTCAGGCAGCTTGCGGCGAATGCAGCGCACACCTCTCTCTCCATCGCGAATCTCGGCGAGCTGCTGGCCTTCCGACATACCGAGGTCGGTATAGAAGATCACGTAGTCGCACGCCCCTCGAACAGCGTCGCGCCAGGCAAAGCCTTTCAGCCGATGCTCCTCGTCCTCCGGCCAGTAAGCCGTACAGTTGCCGTGACTGGCGATGGGGACTTCCCCCACGGAGGACGAGTGAAATTCGCACCAGGCCAAGTAACGCAGATTGCGGTTGCGGTCGTTGTTGCGGTACGGACTCTCGATGAGCACGATGTTATTCATGATGAAAGTCTCTATTAAGTCTGCAACTCTCCCGGTTCAACGTCAGCAACCTTACACCTGCGAGGATGAGCTGCTCTCCATGCTCTGACCCTGGCCAGTAGCTTATGAATTGCTTCAATCTGTTCAGGAGAAGCTCCGAGAGTCTGACACTTTCCCAAGTAGTAGATGAGCATATCTTCGACGGCATTGTCACTGGGACGAAACACGATAAATTCGTCCTCGGGAATTTCCAGTCCATCTCTGTTTCGGATGAGTGTGCCGTGTACTTTGGAATCAAGTCGCATCGTTATTCTCCCCCGGAGAAGCATTCTTTTCAGCCGCCTTCAACAAAATCTTCTGTTGCCTAGTCATCAGGCTTTGACTCTCAACTGAAATCGGGCGTTCGGCTTGCTGCGGCGAAGTATCGCCTTGTCACCTCGGCAATAGAGATCGCTTTTCTCGCTGTGTCTCGATAAAAAGCTACCTCCTCGCCGTTGACCAGATCGGTGCATACGTACTCCCAGCTCACCTTGGGACCTTCGCGCATCCCCCTCTCCAGCTCCTCCCGCTGGTCAAGTGGGATCCAAAGAAACCCGAGAGTCGCACCCGGCTTGTCATCGGCATCAAACTCCGGGTAGGTGATTATGACTGGAAAGGTTCGGCACATGTGGAGAAGAACCACGAGAGCGTCGCCCAGCTTGAAGTCGAACACCGACATGATCGCTGCGTGCGTGCTTCTGCGCCTCACGAGGTAGGGCGAATTCTCTGGAGCATACTTCATGGTTCCCCATCCTAGAGGTCCAGGGCGCCGTAGATGGTGATCGTGCGGTCGTGACACGGATCGCTTCCGCACCCGGTGTCGCAATCGAGATCGATCTTACGGGTACCCAGAAAGCGGCTGATCTCAGCAAGCGTCTCGAAGCTTAACGTATCCCCCGTGAACTGCACGGTAAGGTAGCCACTGGCGTGCTTGGAGTTCTCACCCGCCCAGACCACCATCAGACTGTACTCGTCGAAGTCAAGCTTGGCCTTGCGAAGCAAGCCCTTGAAAACCTCACGCCGAGCTTCCTCATCAGCACGATTCGTCGGTTTCATGACAACCTACTTCTCCTTGGCCATCTCGTCGCACACCCGACGCAATAAGTACCCCATGAGACGCCTCTCCGACTTCAGCCCGCCCTCGGTGACAAAGTACCGATAAGGCAAGGCCGAAACGATGGCGCAAGCCTTTTGCCAGTAGGCTTTCGCAATAGTCTGCACAAAGGCCGGTGTGAAATCCTTCGTCTTCAAGTACGTCAAGTACGACCAGACATCCGCATGACCCTCAAGATCGCTGTCTTTCAGGCTCTCTATCGTCGATGCCAGTCGCAACATGTCTCCATACTCGGCTGAGGAAGACAGCCGCAACAGCTCAGCCACATTCTCGTCGTCTGATTCTCTCATGCTTATCCTACCTTCGCCCTTTCTTGGCGCTTCCAATCGTTGGTCACTTCCATCGAGAGTCTGTCGTGGGCTTCGTCGTGGGGCCAAACCTCATTTTCCTTTTGGAGAAGACACGACCCCTCGTGATCGCAGCCTTCACAGCTATGCATACTCGCGGCTGTCCCTATCGGTTCTTCTGGATGTTTGCCTTGATTGATCCAATCATGCTTATCCGGTTGACACCCCTAAGACCGTCGTTTAGGAGGCCCCCATGTAGCCGGACCGTTGGTCGCAATGTTACGCCAATCGGCCCCGTTGTAGTGCATCTGTAGGAACTCGGCAACACCGTCGTCGCCATTTCCTGTAAGGTTAAACCCCTCAATTTCATTGGGTTTTGTGGTGAAAAATCGAGGTTTTCGGCGAGATTGACGAGCGGCCTCAAGGGAGTGATGACCGTCTAGTACGATCTGGAAAGTACGACCTTCGTAATCAAACTCGGGAGACAGCAACACGTCGAAATCTTTCTCTCGACGTTTTGTCTCCACGATGTTGGGGTCTAAGTAGTCTTGACTACTAATGATTTGTGGCTTCATTGTAAATTCCTATCGAATCAGTGGAGTGTGTGAACCGGATAAGCATGGATCCAATAATTACAGCCTGCCCATTTCATTTTCCACCCTCACAGATGAGCCCTCAGCCATTCGGCACATTTCGGCAAGTCTCTGGTTGCCCATGTGCCTGTCAGACCAACCACTAGAATCTTCAAATCCTTTTCACGCTCACCTATTAGACTCAACCAATCCGACGTTCTCAAGGAACTAGGTCCGACGAGAATGACACCCAGAGAAACCTCCAGACAGCTGCCGTTGCCGAGAAGCTCCTCCTCCACTTTGGCGATTGCCGACTCATCGCCGGAAAGCAAAAGTAGCTGCGGCGACAGTTCTCGATTTGTGTTTTTACGAAACCAACTCATGCGTCAGTTTTCCAGCCAACGATTCACTTCGGGGTATCAACTGGATAGGGCATCGAGTAACCCAACTCTTTGACCGTGCAGTTGTCGTCGTTGTTGCCACAACACACGACTACTCTCATCCACTTCTCGGTCTTGTTGTCGACCACATCGAAGACTTCTGTGAAACGTGAGTGGGCTTTGTCGCAAAACTTTGAGGTCGCTGTCGTGTAGCCCTTCTCTCGAAGGACATCCTCCGGTTCATAGAATGGACTGCATCCCTTGTGGCAGGCTCCTAGCAAACACGATAGCGCCAGCAGGTAAAGCTTCATTTGGTCACTACCTCTTGGGCTCGGGAACGGCAGGTAGTCCGAGGGTAGACTGCCGCCCGGCCTTGAAAGATTTCACCACCAAGGAGCACCTGGGCGTCAATGTGTATCCGATCTCTCCGTGGACAAGATCGACGGAAACGCACGTCTCGATGGGAAACGCGGCCGACTGCGTCTGGTAGCGATGGTCCATGATCCGCGCCACGATGACCAAGAAGATCAACGACACCGCGACAAGTACGATCTTCTGGGTGTCCGATATCGACCTGACCGGCGGGTCTACCGACTCAGACCTCCGAGGCGTTCTGTGAAGAGCCATCGTTAGACCTTCCTCCGATAGGCCCAGAGGAAGGGCCGCACCACATATTCAGCCACATCTCCGTTGGTCCCCAGGATGCACTCGCCCAGGCCGACAAACACGCCCAGCAAGACAAAAGGAATGGTCAAGAGGATCATGCCTCCATAGTTGAGTCGTCTCATGCTCAGATCTCACGGATGAAGTTGAGCAGCGATCTCAACCCCTCTCCGGCGATCTGTCAATGCCTGAAAAACCTCAGCGTCGTTTTTGCCCGCGATGTACCGCACCACCTGCGGATGCGTAAAATCTTGGTTCCACGGACGATCTGGCATGATGACGAGGCCGCGCTTGCGCCATTCGAGCCATCGGCCGATGTACGACGGCCAGTCGTCCACCAAAACACGGCCGTAGACGAGGCCCTTGTCCTCCGTGAGCGTCACCTGGACATCAGAGGGCAGGTTGATTCTGCACCACTCCAGCTTCTCGCCCCAGGCCACGGCGTTGGTGCGCGGCCCCCGCGAGAGCACCATGATACGGAAGTTGAGTTGGCGAGCCATGTCGAGCAAGGTGAAACCGTCGGAGAGCTGTGGCAGGCCGCTCCAGAAGCCGGGGATTTGCTTGACAAGACGCCGCCGGGCCGTCAAGTGCGGCGGTTCGTATTCTTCGTTGGCAGAAGTCCAGAGGGGCTCGTCGGGCGCGGATAGGGAGCGCATACTCCTGGTGATGGCCCCGTCGAAGTCAGCCAACGTGCCGTCGAGGTCGAAGAGCGCCACATTCTCGCTCTCCTGCTCTGCCGCTTGATTCGACTGGACCTTAGCCAACATCGTCTCATAGGACGCCAAGATCCTGCTGGCAAGCTGAAGCGGACTGTCGCACGCCTCCAGCCCAAGTTCGATCTGAGTGGCCAGCTCGGCCTCGGTCATGGGCAGCATTGCTCTTCCGATGACGAGTCTCTTCTCAGCGTTGTCTTGCCTTTCTTGCTTTTGCTTCTCGGGCTTCGGCGTTGGAAGGTCTACGGCGGAGTTCGGGCCATCCAAGAATGGAGAATCTGGACATAGAATCATTGACTATGTGCTCCTTTCACGTTCGTGAGCTTCACGCTTGACCTTGCCAAGTCGCCATTGAATGTTGTCCCGTGCTTGGCCCTCGAAGCGATCTTGAAGAATGGGGGTATGGAAGATGTGTCGCTGCGACAAGAGCTTTGTCAGAAACCTCGTCCGGCCTGCCTCGAAGTCAGCGTCGCTCAGGAAGCCGTACTCCGCTCGAATCGCCTCGTCGTAAGCCTGAAACTTCGAGGGCTCGCTTCCGAGAATGGACATGTCAATGTCCATCACCCACGCTTCGAGTGGAATGAAGGGGAGCTTGTCGTGCTTGGTCGCCATGATGAGCGTGGATATCCGTTCGAGTGGACTTGGTCCCATGGGATGAGGCAACGAAACGTCGGCCGTGATGTCGTCACGCCAGTCACCGAAGTGTTCGCGCAAGAGCTGGACACTCTCTTCTTCGTTGATCGTACCGCCAGCAACGTAGTGAGCATCGTGGTACGGCAGAGACAAAGCCGCGTGGGGTGGCAACCGGTATTCCTCGGCCATGGCCGCGCACGACACCGCATGGTTCAAGTTGTGGTAGGCACGAGGTGGCTTGGCGTAAGCAGCCACCAAGAGATCCCAGAGATTACCGTCGACCTTCGGTACCAGCTTGCAGTCTCGATACAAGCTCTCGAAGTAGAGAGGCAGCCCTGAGTTGGAGACATCGCAAGCTAAAATCATCTCGCTTGCTCCTAGAATTTCGCCGTCAAATCTCGATACATCACGGTGCCCGGCACCGGAATCCACACGATGGCCGCGACCTCGCCATTCACTTTGAACGCCACCTTGCCATCGAAAAACTCATGCCTGTCCGGTTGACACCCCTACGGGCGTCTTTCAACGGTTTCAACTTTGCGTTTTCCTGCTTTTCCAACTTCACCATCCCAAGACACGCCTTTCCAATTACACGTTCCGCAAACAAGAATCAGATGTCCCGGACACGCTGGGCTTAGTCCCCAAAAACCCTCTTTTTTCGGAGCATAATAGGTCAGAGAGATGTTGGCCTGGTTACATATCGGACACCGATAGAATTCCTCACCGTTGAGCTGTTCAACCGACGGATTTGGATATAGTGGATTGAGCATCTTCAATTCCTATCGAATCAGTGGAGTGTGTAAACCGGATAAGCATGGAAAAACTCGATGCGCTCTATTCCATCCTCCCCCGGCTTCAAGACTCGCTTTGACACACCTGGAAGGATTTCCAGGGCCTCGGGAAGAAACAGCTCTCTGAGTTCCATAGAAGAAATCTAGCACGCCAAGAACAAGGAGTCAAATGCTAAAAAGTTGGGGTGGGTTGACACGGAGCGCCTCGACGACGTGGAGCGGTACATACTTGGACACGACGGCCTCCCAACCCTTGGGACCGACGAGCGAGCGCACCAAAGAGGACGACACCGCGCTCAGCTCGGGTGGGGGCACCATGAGCAGGTGAATCAACCCGTCCTCGATGCTGCGGTTCACGTCGGCGTAGGCTTTCTCGTATTCGTAGTCTGCCACCCCTCGAACACCACGAATCAGATAGGCGATCTTTTTCTCCTTGGCAAAGTCGGCCAAGTACACATTCTCGTTCATCATCAAAACGTCAAGACTTCCCGTGCGGTCGCGGCCAACATTCATCACCGACTGAGTCACCAAGTTGAACCGCTGCTGCAAGGTGAAGTGGTGCTTCTTGGCCGCGTTGTTGGCGACCAAGATGGTCAAGCTCCCTGGCGCATTCTTGATGATCCATTCGTGACCCTTCGTGATCGGGTCGAAGCTTGCGGCATACATACTATGCATGACGACTCCTCTCGATTGAGCACCAGTCGACGAAGAAAATGTCCCACTGGGATGCGACTCCATGCCAGGACAAATTCTCCAAGGTCCATTTCCGGTTGAGCTGCAAATGCGGTTCTACGTCGTGCTGGCGGGCTTCCAGAAACCACTTGATCGTGTCCAGAAACTCAGCTTCGTACTCACCCGTCGTGTTCGGAGGTTCTATCAGATAGCCCATCCGGAGAGTCTCAGGAAGAGCACCAAGCTTCGAGGTTATGGCAAAGGCTCCGGCGGCCTGGGCTTCCATGGCTGTGATACATGATGTCTCATGGAAATTCGTGGGGTAGAGCCACAACGAGCTGGCCAAGAACGCTTTGGCCAGCTCACGCTGTCCCACGCGCCCGTGATAGGTGACACCTTGTGCGACTAGATTCACCAGGCGATCTTTTACGTAATCGAGGGCCAGCTTGTCGCTCTTGCGGCCAACGGCAGCGACCTGCTTCTCCACGGTATCGAAGCCATAGTAGACATCTAGCGTGGCCTCCGGGGCGATCTTTCGGATCTTCGGCCAGAAATCCAGCAAGCGAACGAGGCCCCGGTCATAAGACGACGAGTAGATTGCCTTGTAGCCCGACTTTTCGATGTGGCTCGGATATTCGAGTGTCTCACCAGGCCGGAGAAACAGAGACGGGTCGATACCGTTGCGTGTGACCACGTACCGATCTGACGGCACGTGTGGGTAGCACCCCAGCGCGTACTGGAGAGCATATTTTGACAGGACGAAGATGCGGTCAAAATCGAGCATAGCTTCTTCGCTGTCTTCGCCCATGTGCAAATCGTGCATCCACAAGATCTTGAGCTTCGCCTGAGGGATGATCTCGCGAACGATATTGCGATCTCTCGACGAGATGAAAACATCGCACTCGACCATGCGCACGGGGAAACACTTCCAGGCGATACCGTTGACATACGTCACACCATCCACTTTGCCTGGAACAACCTGGCCTGCCACGATGACCTCGTGACCCATGCGCGCCAACTCAACCGCCATTTTGACCACGGCAGTCTCCGACCCTCCTATACCACCGTCAATGATCGAGTGAGGCCCCCAGGTTTCCCAGGCCGCTCCGGTCCAGATGATGATTTTCACGGTATCTGTTTTCCTTCTTCGTTCGTTTTTTGTTTCAGCCGTGCTCTGGCGAGATCTACCAGTCGCGAGCCCTCGAACTCGTCGATTCCATAGAAGTTGGGCAGTCCGCTGTTGTCCACTTTCACCTCGTCGACGCCTGCAAGCTTTCCCAGTCGAACGACATCGTCTCGATGAAACGCATGCCTGGGTGTTTTCGAGTGGCCAATAACATAACTCAGGAAATCTTCGTCAGACATTGTTGTCTTCATGGCCAAGCTGATTCTCCCTTCACCTTTTACCGATGTCAGAATGTTGTCGATCTTTCCGATGACGGTAAGGACTGCGTCGTCTTCTGTGGCGTCTGGGCCTACAAGGCCGGTTGAGATCGCAGCTTGAAGCACGCACTTTCTGATCTCATCAGGAGTCAGATTTCCGCTGCCCCCGCGCACGCAGCCAGTGTCCCACCTGTCTCTGAAGCAATCAAAAACCATTCTTGTCACCCATGGTCATTGTTGTTGGGTTTCAACCGCTGGCGCAATGTTTTCCTTGAGCCAGTTCACCGTGCAGTAGGGACACAGAGAACCGATCGTTAAGACTGATCCATCTGGCATGATGATCTGCACACCGACTCCTTTGAAGATGGCGTTTCCAGTCCATTGATGTCCCTTGCCACAAGAATAGATCTTGTCAGACTTGCGCATCGTTCACCTGTCTAGCCCGTCGTCGATTGCCCTGCCCATGCTCGCGCTCTTGAAATAGGCAACGTCGAACGTAATAAGACTAGCCGTCACTGGGGGAAGCTGCATCCACCACTCATTGTCAATCGCTTCAACCCAAGCGCGAGCTTGAATAGGCCCCATATCGAGAGGCACTGACACCCCAAGTGTCCGCGACTCAAGACGAGTCGGCTCGGAAAACACTCGCACCTGAGGCTTGTCAGCCATCGGCAGCCTCCGCTTGAGCACGACCGCCAGGCCAGTAAGAGCCGCTTCCAGTGGCGGATGCACCTTCAGCAGCGACTCTACCGCAGGAAGATCATCGAAATCGAAATGTTTGACCAGATCTGAGATCATAGAACTTCCTTTCAAACCGGTGGCATCTCGACGACAGCCATGAGACTCGACGATTCGCGACCGTCACCACCTACGCGATACTCGCGCATGGACAAGGCCAGCTCGATGAGCCACATGACGTTGGGAACCAACTTCGCTCGCATCGCATCTAGCCTTAGATCTGACAAATCCCAAACGTGGACTTCTTCGTCGGTCGTGGAGCGAACTAGCTCCACCTGATCGGTGAAGGACAGAAAGAAAGAGACGAGATGATGAGTCCAGGTCCGCAGGTCGGCGAAATGCTTCCAACGAATGTCCAGCTTGGAAACGCCGGTTTCCTCGGCGAACTCGCGCTCCATGGCGGCTTTGGCCGTCTCTCCGCGCTCGACATGGCCGCCAATCCCGTTCCAGAGGCCAGACTGCCACTCGGGCCGCCCCTTGTGAATTAGCGCGACTCGTCGGCCATTCTCACTGAACTGAAAACCAACCACGAAGTGCATTGTTTCTACTCCCTAGTCTCAGAGTCGTCCACGGAATCCTCAGAGTCTTCCACGGAATCTTCGTCGACAACATCGTTGCTCGCTACCAATACCTTCTCTATGGGAGACGGAGTTGATTGATTTTCGTTGCGCCACCCGACGTTCATGAGCAACCGCTCCACAGTCTTGCAAGCCGCTGTAAGGATTACATCGGTGTCACCGTCATTCCATAAGCCAAAAGCGGAAACTGTGAATGCCTCCCGGTATTTAGGACGGACGTTGGTATGCACGATGAAGCCTGGAAACTCGGCGCGCAGCGTTTGAATGAGCAACGAGGACAACCTGGGGAATTCCCCCGGCGCAAAGGTGTCTCTCAAGTCAACAACGATTTTCTTTGCCATCTACTTCCCTGATAGCACTTCGATTGTGTAATTCGCAACAACCTTGCTTTTCAATCGCTCTAGTTCGGCAAGCTCCTCACTGGTAAGATGACTGTGATCGACGAACGAAAACAACGGATCTATGTAACCTTCAATCCCTTCGCTCCTGCTGGCCAGGAGGTGCTCAAAAACCAGCGCATTGGCCTCCTCTTTGGTCGGCCTTACACCGATCAGAACTCCGTCGGGCAACGTGACGGCATACATCACTTGCCTTCGGGCTTCTTCTCGCTGGGGGCTTCGTAAGCGAAGGCCGCCAACAGCTTGGGCTCGAAGACCCGAGTCAGGAGGTGGGCACCATTCTTGTAGTGGTCGATGAACGGCAAATTCTCGGCCGTCTTGGGCACGTTGTTGATCTTGATGATGTCGTGCAGTTCCTGGAAGCGCTTGATTTGGGTCTGGGTTCGATGTCCTTCTTGCTGGTAGCTGATCTTGAGCATCGTCTGGTCGTCCTCGGCTGCCCGAAAGCCCACACCACGCTCGGTGATCAAGCTCCGTCGGTAGGACACCTTCAGCACCTTGTTCGCGCGTGCCATGATTCCTCGGATCTTCTTCGTCTCGACCGAGTCTGGAGCTGGCGTTCGAGCGCACGCAAAGATCGCCCGATACGCGATGTTGTAGGGGATGAAGATGCCGGGTAACTCCTTTGCGGCCCAGTCCGCAAAGTGCGCCAATCGCCGCGAATCGCACATGTCAGGCACATGCTGGTATGCCTTCACTTCGTCGAACTTCTTGACTTCCCTGTGAACCGGCTTGCCGCCGAATGTCTGTGTTGTCGAGTTCATCGTACCTTTCCTCCTTCGTTCTGTCGGTTGTACTCCTCCAGTGTCACGTATGCCTTCATGATGGCATTGTAGCTCTCGGTATTTCCCGAGCCTGTGTCTGGGTGTTCGAGGCGCACAAGCCTCCGCATCTGACTCTTGGCCTTCTTCAGGTCAACCAGCTCGCCCACCGATGGAGCATTGATGTGCAAGAACTCGCAGGCATCTTCTACCTGCCGCCTGTTCACGGGGGACGACTTGTCTCCATCCAATCGTTTCTTGCACAGAGCCATGCGCTGGGAAAATGCGGCTATGACCTGGCGCACGTCATTTTCGAGCTGCGACAGAAGCTCGATGCGATCTATCTCGGTCAGATCGGCAGCCTGCGAAGACACGATTTTGCCAATGACGGCACGCAATGCAATCCAATCCGCCTTGATACCATTGCTTGGTTTTCGAGACTTCTCCATGGGCCGGGGCCGCTCTAAGTAGGAGGCCGGAGCGGAGTTCGGAAGCTTCACTTCCTTCTCGGATAGAACTAGGTAGGCGGCATCTTCCATGGTGATCTTGTCAGATCGCGAGCGAGTCCGAATCTGAGAATTCAAAGAAGAGATCGCCCCTATGGACCAGGCTTTCTCCTCCGCCGCGTCCCACAAGCGATCTGGAGCATCGTGCAGGTTCACCCGGCAAAAGTACGCATACTGCGACTCTCCTTGTTCTTCGCCCAGGAGCTTCCAGAGCAAGACTCGCCGCTGGCTCTTGAACGGCACGCGATCTTTCGTGCTCGTCAGGTTCCAGATTTTCGTTTCGCAGTCCACCCTTTCCCGCTCCGTGGTACAAGTCCGATGTCGCTCGATAAGAGCGGCCATCTCTGAGGTAATGGTTAGCGGAAGCGTAGAGAGATCTGTCATGTTTCACTCTTCGCTTTCTTGACCATGATGTTGAACAAAGATTCGTTGTCGCCGCTCATCTTGTCGGCGACGCGCGTGAGGTTGATCATGGCGACAGACAGGTCGGTAAGTGCAGCAACTAGTTCCTTGTGTCTTTGTTGTTGAGACGCTTCTGAAAGCTCCATGGCGGTCATTAGAGTGTCGAAATTCTTGCTGATACGATCTTGTCCCTCGCTGACAGCTCTGGCCGTCTTCTCCTGAGTCGTGTTCTGCGCGGCCTCCATGTCGCGCATACCTCTCACCAAGGAAGGCAGCGTCTTCACGATGACCAACGCCAACGCTCCCAGCTCGGGCTGTGTAAACTCGGGCTGAAGCTCCTCTGTGTGCTCCTCTACCGGACTCGTATCGACTGGAATCTCCAACTTAGGTTCGACTTGAGACTCAGTTGGCGGATCAACCGGCAGCTCGGACTGCGTGCCTGATGAGGGCTCCGAAGTCAGCTCAGCCTCATTGACGACATCATCCGAAGCGACTAAGGCAACAGGCCACGCCTGCTCGACCACAGCAGGGGGAGATTGAGCAGGCAGCGATCTGGCCGGAGGCTTCACCATGCCTCGCTTTGTGGGGTTCCAGGCAGGAGCGGGAGTAGATCCTGGATTCAAGCACCAGGCAACGAGAACCTCGTCGGCCCACAAGCCCTCGTTCTTGTTCCAGCGGAAGAAATTGTAGACGCCGCGCCGTCCGACGCTGCGAATGTGCTCGCTCGGCACCAAGCGCTGAACCACCGTTCTTATCCAGTTATGATACCCGGTGTCGCCCTTCTTCACACCGCCCGATTCCAGCAGATCGTTGAGAGTAAAGTCCTTGCCCTGCGGCGACAATATCGTCGCCACCTTTTCCAGGACGAGATAGCGAGCGGTTTCCAAATCAACACCAGTCTCCATGAACTACACCTCTACGAATTCGCCCAGCATGTACCGTTCCCGATACGAGAGCACTTGTGCCATGGTCAACGGATAACGGGTCAGAATTTCTTCGTCGGTCCTGTGCTGGCTGAGCATGTTAACCACTCCCATTTCCACCTTCTTGTCATCCATCTCCACCGATCCGCCGCCCAGGGGTATCCGCACAGGTCGTTTGCTAGCTGGAATGGAGTAATACTCCATTTTCAGATCAAGTGATTCAATCATCAAGGTAGTGCCCATATGATGGTCGCCAACCGCCGCCAGTCTAGGGTTGATCACCATCTGATCGTCAGCTCGCGTTGTCCAGGGGATAAATGACTCCTTTGTCGAATTGCTCAGCTTTCTGAAGAAAAAGTAGTCGGCTAAAACCGTTCGGCCCTCATCGTCTTCGTAACTGTAGCGCTCAGCCTTCTTCATCACGTAGCCTAGTCCATGTTTCAGTAGCAATAGATGGAACATAGAGTCCGCTACCGACTCAGCTATCGACTCGGGGGTTGTGTCATCCGCGAAGGGCCAGCCTTTCTTTTTCTTCTTGATCCTCAAGTATTGAGTGACAATGTCGGCGGCCTTCGCTCGACAACTGAGAGCCATTATCAACACGGCATTCTCGTTAAGGTTGCGAGCCGATTCATCATCGTTCATTCCCCGCATGTCCTTGATCGCGTTCTTCCGCATCTCGGGGTGTAGGTCTTCAAGTTTCAGCTTGCACCCACGGAAGATCGAATCATGCGCCAGGTGGTGGCGATCTGGTATGTCACCAACCGCCTCATCCATCGCGATCATCATCTGATCGTTACACTTCGCCTCCGCTTCCTCCACCGTGACATCCTCCGAAACAGCAAGCTCGGCCCACTTGAGATAAGTAGTCGCTATCACCACGTTGTCTGTCAGTTGTTTGTGGTCAGCGAGCGTCGACAAGCACATCAGCATGGAGCGGCTGTAATACTCACCCGAGTAATCCAGGGAAACGACACTGTACTGCTCGGCCTCCTCTCCCTTCCAGGGAAAGCAAAAATCATCTATTGCCCCTGCACAAAGAACGATGTTCGGGTAGTGGGCGGCCATCCCCTCGAAGCGGGTCATGTCCTCCTGCACCCCCACGATGTTGCGATCTGAAATCCCCACCTTCCGGTACACGTTCTCGATCTCTCTCGATGCCGGATTCGGCATGCACAGCACCCGAGCAGTCTTTCGCGAAGGCACGTGCTTCGCGATGAACTCCCTCAGCTTGCCATGGGCTCGAACCATGCCTAGATTGAACGACTTCATGCAACAGTCTTTTTACGACACTGGAAACAAAGAGTCAAGTAGCTAAATTTCACTAAACTGACTTGAGCTTGAATTTGGGTTTGGGTGGAGGGGGACGCGCCCCATCGACCCGCGCGCCCTCCACGGCGTCCCAGGGAACAAACGTGGTAAATGGCACTCGCGCAAAGCTGAGCGTGGCCTTGATCCCCTTTTCCGTGATCTCCATGTCGACGATGGGCACCGGCATATCAAGCCCGTACTCCAGGTGAACGTACTCGGTTCCAGCTTTCCAGGCCGGAGTCTTGAGGTGCTCGGGCAAGACAACCTCCGGGTGATAGGACACCGCCAGGTGAATCGAGTAGAAGTCGGCCAAGGCTTGCTCGAAACGCTCCTTGTTCTTTGCTCCCACCTCGGCATCGGTCGGGCTGCCCGATGGGGTACTGTTGTCACTCATCAAAGATCTCCGTAACCGAGCGCCTTTTCAAGTTTCTCGATCACCCTGTCGAAGTCTTTCGACACGGTGATTTGATGATGGAGGACAAAACCGTCCTGCCGGAAACGATCAAAGTCGTAGCGATCCATTCCCAGGGCTAGACGGATCTTCTCCATCTCTTCTTTCAAATCTTCGTTGGCAGCGATCAGTTCGTCGACCAGCTCGTCAATTCTTTTCACGCGACCTACAACGCTGTCGTCGTCGTCTTCTTCCATCGGCACAAGCTTCAGGGGGGCATCGGCCTTCAAAGGTGTATCTGCCATGTCAGCTTCCTTTCTGAGATTGCTTGGGAGCCCACGTCTTGCCCTGATCGTGGCTGACAAACGGTCCCGTGTGATCGGAGGAATCTCGATACCACACCCCCTTGTAGCCCCAGGGGCGAAAGATGTGGCCTACCGGGTGGGCGCCTGGAGACTTCAGATCGTGCAGCTTGCTGCGAGTCGATTCGCAGATCTCCGCCATCGTCCATGTCCCCTCAAAAAGCACACACCCGGTTTTCATCGCTACTCGTCGTCGCTACCTACGTTGGACTCACTCGATGACGAGTTGTCGTCGTCCGAGGTAACGCTGCTGACCCTACTGGAAGAGTCGTCGTCATCGTCGCGGGTCGAACCGCCTCCACCTCCCCAGGACGATGTAGTTTGCACTGGCTCCGGCGACGGCGTCGGCTCTCGCCGCCGAGACGGCTCGTACTCTCGCGGATAACTCGGCTCGTTACGATGGCTCAAGATCTCGCCCATCATCACGCCATCCATGAAGTCAGGACCAGTGTTCACGATGACCGGAACCGGTGTGCTGTGAGCCGCCTTGGCCTGCGAGCCCAGCGCCATGGCATCGTTCGACTTCGCTTTGATGGGGCGCTCCACCTTCACGCTGTCCACCCTCTCCGGATGCTCCAGAGACCGGAACTTGCGATTGAGATCGTCGTCGCGGTCGGCTTCGATGTTGCGCGATGCCGCCTCGGCCGCCTCGGTCTGGACCGTGCGCATGGTCTCCTCGGCCTTCTTGGCACTACGCCGCGCTTTCAGGACGAAGAACACCACGATTGCCACCAGGCCGCCGCCAATCACGAAGAGCGGCCAGTAGACCGTCTCGTGCTTGACCACGTTGTGGTCGATGACCACCGCCGTCGTGCTCTGCTTCATCCGCACCGCTTCCGAGCGCGATACGATGGCCTTGAGGCCGCCCACCACATCGCCGGAGCGGAAGTCGGCATTGCCTGCCTTGCGTACCTCGATAGCGGCGTCGCCCTTGATACCCAGGTCGATACCTGGATGGACGGAAGTCCACTTGTGACCGTTGTCGCGCCCGATGCACAGGGTATTCGGCGTGGTCACACAACTCTGTGTGAGCTGGTCAAGCACCGCAGGCGACTCCACCTTGACGAGATTGACCACGACATGGCTGGAAGCATTCGTGGCCTCTAAATCCCTCTTCTGGGAGGCGTCAAGCACTCCCTCGTGATCGTTGACCGTAATCATCAGATCTCCATTTCCAGATAGCGCCGCTTGAGCGCATTTTCCAACTGAGCCAACAAGACAGAAAGACCACCATGCTGCTTGTCGGCCGTTTCCAGTACACCCTTCGGGTTGAGAATGAACAACACCGAGGCCGCGAAGTCCATCTCGCCACCGACCTTGGGTAATTGCTTCCACGCCACCTTCTTGCCAGCCATCTTCGCCAACGCTCTGAAGAACGTGGTGTCGGGAGATGTCAAGTGCAACGTCATCTTGAGCCGGTGATCCACGGCTGCCTTGTAGATGATCTCCTTGGCGTATTTGGTGAAGCCTTCGTAGCGAGTCTTGCGATCCCACCAGGGACTCTCGTCACCACCGCGTCTGGGAAGTGGCACTGGCTTTCGAGGTGCTGCCTCGGTGCTGGAAGTCATCAAATCGAAAAGCGACTTGTCGGTGGCCGTCTGTAGTCGCGGAGCCTGAAAGAACATGGCCCACCGCAAACCGATCAGATCGATCATCGACTTGAGGTGGGCTTTCAGCTCGCCCGCTGGCATTTCGCTGTTGCCTCTCAGCGAGTCGACATGTCGCTCGAAGATCTTCTGCCAAACTTCCGTTGCTTTTTTCATGACGTATGAATTCCTTTGTTGAGTGGACTTTGACTACTTGGTGGACGGAACGGCGGCCTTGGCCAGCTCCTCGAAATACTCGGGTGTCTTGGCCACGGACAGATCAAGCTCGAAGTTCTGAACCGGGCGATCTGCGAAGAGAGCTTTGAACTCGTCAAACTCGCGAGTGGTCATGTCCTCGGGTGCCGTCTTCAGGTCGTCGAGCAGAGTTTCGTAGCCGACGTTTCGGAGGGAGCGAAGGAGATTCAACTCCATGCGAGAGAGGCGAGCGCCACAGACCTCGTAGTCGATCCAGGACTCGTAGGCGATGGGGGCCACCCGCTTGAGCATTCCAGCAATGATTTTTCCGTACTGCTGGATCTCCCATTGGGCATGAGCATCCACGCGCAGGGTGAGAAAATGCAGGAGGTTGTGCAGGTCGATCTTCCAGTACCACTGCGTGTACGTGGACAGCGGCAGATCTATACGGGCCAGCTCGCGCGCGAAGTCGTTCTGGGTGAGCCACTCGTAATTGTCCATGGCATCCTGCCGCTGCTCCTTCCACTTCTGGAAGGCGATGAGCTGCAAGCCCTCATCGGCCTCGACTGCACGGCCTTGCTTGTTAGTTTTGCTTTGCAGCCTTAGCTGATCGGCCGGGGGTGTGTAGAACTGCATCGGCAGCAAGCTGTAGCGGCCGGACATCTCGTTGACGTTAGCGGTCCGGTGACGGATCCACTGCCGCGCCACGAAGATGGGCATGGCACAGTGGAGCTTCACCTCGGTCATCTCCAAAGGCGAGGTGTGGCGGTGCTTGTGCAAGTAGCGAATGAGGCCGCGCGTCTCCGTGGCCTTGCGCGTGCCCGCGCCGTAGGCCACACGGGCGGCTTGCTCGATGGCCGCGTCGCCTCCCATGTAGTCGACGAGAGCCACGAATCCGTGGTCGAGCACTGGAAAGTAAAGCCCCAAAATCTCCTCGGCGGCAGGAACGGTGGGGCGTTTCGTGACGGTGGGCAAGTCGGAAAGGTTCATGTCGGCTCCTTGGCTGTGGTCTTTCGTTCGGGTAGAAAGTCGATGTCGTCGATCTCAATGCGCCCGGTGCTGAGCGCCTCCTCGGTATCGACAAAGATGTCGGTTGCTGTCTCGAAATCGTTGATGTCCAGGGGACATTCGAGTTTTTCGATCTTGACCCTCTGGGCGTCATCGACTTCCAGCTCAACATGGCCTGTGACCACCACGGTAACTCGTATTCTCATCTCTCAGGGCTCCTTTGCTTGGTTGATTGGCTCAGGCAAGATCTCAAGAGCCTCCACTTGAAGATTATGGGGAATGAATGCCGGGTCAGAGGTGTCCACATTAACGCGAGTCCATCGCTCGAACTCGTCGAGACTTGCAGGAGGAAAGAAATTATTCGCAATTGTGTCTCGCATGGACTCGTCGACCGTAACCGTCACGAACCCCGCCACGAGCAAGATTGAGCCCCCGGCGAACCACCGCTTGTGCAGACTCTCGTAGGCCGCCTTGCGCACTATCAGGCAGCCAAGTCCCGTGGGATAGCCGAAGAGCTTGTAAAACGACACCGGAACAAAGTCCGGATGAACAAGCGACAGATCGAGCCTCTCGTTGGCCAGGTAGGCAGCAGCGTCCAGCAGCACCGACCAACCAAGCATCTGAGCCGTGGCTATCCAGCCAAGACTGTGGTGGACGCCCGAGTAGTTCGACTTGGCCGGAAAACAGAACAGCTTGCGGCCCCTCGACACCGGAAACCCCAGCATCTTCTCTCCAACTTCCTTGTCCAGGCCAAGTCCCTCGGTGATGGGCAAGTAGCGAACTTTCGCGCCCGCCCGCCGGGCGACTTCGCGCAGCCCGGTCACACTGTTGTGGTTGTCGGCCGAGAGCAGAAGCTCTCCCCCCTCGAACATGAAGTGCTGGAGCAAGAGAATGGCACCCGTCGCGCCCGACGTAAAAACGACATCGTACTCGGACGGATCTGCCTTGAAGTAGGTGAGCACGGCCGCCCGCGTGCGATCCATGTCGTCCATGGCAGCCTTCGACGGATGATGCGCCGAGTGGGGGTTTCCCAGCAGCTTCGTCGACAGATAGCGGCAATGCTGCTCGATGAGCGAGGCGGGCGGCAAGGCCGCGCCGGTCCAATCTAGATACGTCACCGGCTTGTGGTGGTCGTCAAGGAGTGGAAACTCGCGCGATCTGAAAACACTATGGTCCATGACACACGTTCTCCTGAATACCGTTCACCGCTTGCACGATTCCGGATACACGACCGCGTAGAGCTTTTCACCAATCTCCCGGCGAACCCTTGCAGAGGCTACATGCTCGGCCATCATGTCGACCGGACCGCCCTGCACGGAGAGGACCCCTCGCATCTGCCCAACCGCTGCGATCAAGGGCACCATCTGCTCCTCGGAAAGATCCGCGTCGAGCACTACGGTCAGCGAACTGTATTTAACCATCGGTCGTCTTCTCCTCGCCTGGAATGGATGCTATTCTCCATGGGTCAAGTACAAAAAGCAAGAACTCTTTCCGTGTCTTCTTTTTGACTTTCAGTCGCCCCCCTTTTCAGACACGGGAGCAGCGGAATGCCCTGATTCTAAGGTTGCACACGTCTCCCATGCGAAACGCAACCATCAACATCACGGCACCTGTGAGCCGTCGGTGATGCCCAGGACCGAGAACTCGCAATCCCTAAGATCTCCTTTGATGTTTGCCAGTAGGATTTCGGCCAGGTTGAGGGTAGTAGGTCCGATCCGGTTTCTCAGAAGGGGCTGCACTCTCGCAAAGATCCGTGGAGCACGCTCTTTTCGCACCGGCTGCACCATCACCGTCACCACCCTCAGCTTCGTGCCAAAATCCACGTTGTAGCAACCCTTGGAGAGCCGCCAAACTCGCATCCCCTTGCTGGCCGTCGCCAGGTCCAGCGTACCGTCGGCATGCACCTTGGCGTGTCCCACCACCGGGATGACCACCGCATCGATCACTTCCGGCTTCTCCCCAGGCTTTGGCATGGCCTGCTTCGGCCATGGTTTGGGCAGCTTCACCTTGTAACTTCCCTTGCGAGCCTTCGAGACTGTTGCAACACATTTCTTTGAGACTGCCATTTTCACGGTACTCCTTTGGAAGGCACTATATACTTTTCTATCAAGCCAGTAAGCATATCGCGAAGTCCCCTCAACTCACCATCAGTCAAGGGAATCCTCGGAGACGATGTTTGTAGCACCCAAACATACGGCCCGGAGACACCGCTGTTCCTCACCACCTCAATCGTGTCGCCCGGCAAGAGCTTGGACTCACCAATTTCGATCTGATCATTTTGCGACATCTGCTACCACCAATACTTCTACCGCCGCTTGCCTGGCGGCGATGGATAGTTTGTCGGCCAGCTCCCTGGCGAGAGCGATACCCTCCTCGGTCGGCCGAAACCTGGCAATGGGCGATTCATCCTCCTCGGAGAAATGAGGATCCAACAACCCACATTCTAGGTTCAGGCGGCCAATGAAGGCGCCACGATACACCATAACCTTCACCCCCTCGAAATTGGTCGCGTCGTGGTAGCGAACAACCAACACGTAGGCGTGAGAGTACGAATAGACGGCCAACAACGTCCAGCGCGAGGGACTCGGATTCGGGGCGGGCGCTTCCGCAACGGCCGCGCACTGACAGTTTCGAGCGAAAGATAATCCCATGACCTACGACCGTCTGTCTCGCTGGGCTCGCTGCAACCGACGCACGATCTCCTTTGTCCGCGAGGTTAGCTCGGCTTCGGCCTTCGGCGGCTTCCCCTGGAGCACCAGCTTGAACGCCAATACCTGGCTCGCATAGAGGCGATTGCCCTCGTTCCAGTGAGACACGAAATGATGATGAGGGCCAAATTCCTTTCCCTTGTGATGCTTCTCGCACCAGTGCTTCCACCTCGCCATCTTCCGACCGGCCAGCTCATAAAGTGCAAGGGCATCGAGCGGTCTGTCAGGTTTCTTTCCGTTCGGCCACCAGATCCGAATGCCCATGGGACAGGCGTCGATACCAAGCTGCATCGGCTTCTTCCTTCTCCCCTTGGAAGCGACACTCACGGGAGCGAAGAAACTGGCGTTCACGTTCTCGCGCATGTCGCACTCTTGAATGTTGATTGCCACGAACCACAACGGATCTAGGTCGTCTTGCTCGGCAATCTTGCTGATCTGCTCGGCTCGCTCGTGACACTTCTCAGGCGTCCATGCCGGGCGTCCGAAAATGCCCGACGCCAGACAGAGGGTCAACGACAATGCTTCTACGGTCATAGGGCACCTCTTCTCTCAGGTGTTTTGACTTCTCTTGAGTTCAAGCAACACACGACGCATGAAAACGTCCCTTTCAGCTTGTGACAAAGACCTGTATCCAGCTCTCATCAACTGAATCAAGTCATCCGGACTGAAGATCTTAGAACGGTCGACCATCTCTACAATCTCGTCTCGAATCTTGCCTCGCTCTGGCGCTCTCGTTCGCAAAAAGCGCTCGAACAACGTCTTGTCCGGCTCTGGGCTGCCAGGACACCAGCTCATGCGAATTTAGTCCCTTCGCAAATGCAGGCTGTCACGCTATGAAAGCATCCTCGGCAGGTGAGAGGGGCAACCTCGGGAGTTTGGCCCTCCGTCATTGACGAAGACCTCTCCGTTTGCACCTGCACTGCAAAAGAGATCGCTTTGCCGCAACCGAGCGCCTGCAAGTCGATCTTCTTGACCGTCTGCCCACGCTCTTCCTCGATGACGATTTCGAGGGAGACAACCTTCTCGTGGACAAACCTTGGCACTATCCCCCTACCCCTCGACTGATGTCCTTGGCCAAACCATCATGCAATGCCTGAAGTGCGGAGTTCGCAGGAAACACGCGAAGCGCTTCCTCACAAAACGACATCGCCTCAGTCACGCGGCCGAGCTTGCGCAAGGCGGACGCCATGAGAATCTTGCTCGCATCCTCCAGCACCTCCCCGCTATCCACCACCTGCAAGACAGACTTGTTGGCCAAGCCCACGTTGTAGGCACCGACCGACTCCTCCCATTTGCCTTCATAGAAGGTCGTGTAGCAGAGCCGGAAGGCGGCCTTGACCCCAGGGTGCTCCAAGAGCGAGAGGCGGTACCATGTCGAGGCAGCCTCGAAATTCTCTTCGGCCTCACAGATTTCCCCACGCATGTTCATCGCCCAGGCCCGCTCCTCCCGCCAGGTCGAAAGCTCCATGTACCGATTGAGGGCAGCTTCGGCCAGCCGAGGCATCGTGCGCTTCGCCTCCATGGCCAGATAGAGGAAGGTACGCGGTGGCACCTGCCAGTGGTGCGAACGCCCCTCGTGATAGAGGATCTTGAAGCACCGGCCCGAGGGCCGGAGCCCCGCCCCCTTGCTGTCTCGCATATCGGTGACACGCAAATTCCCGTCGATGTGGGCAGCAAGCCGCTGCCCTCGCAAAACCTCATGGACGACACCATGCCACCTGATCGCAGGCACATTAGCGGCCAGGCGCTCGCGGAAGGCTTCGCTCTGCGAGCGTCCGTCGGGAGTGGTGCAATACTGGTACTTTGTCGTCGCCAGATCTACCCCGCGCTCCTCCAGCGCCAGGCAGAGCCCTGGAATGCTCTCCGGATCCACGACCACGTCGTCGGCGTCGAGGAAAAGCTTCCATTCGCTGTTGCCAAGCTCCCAGCCGATGTTGCGCAGGGAAGCCCAGTCGGCGAGCAGCGGCTTGCCCGTGAACGGCCCCTCGTAGCTCTCCCCCGCCAACGGTTTGCCCACTCTATACGTCTCCGCCACATCGAGGATGTAGAGGTGTGGATGCGTCTCCGCCGTCACCGTCACAGCGGTCAGCATCAGATCATGCTGTTTACACTTCTCGGCCAGCACGTCGATGGTTTTGTCCGTCGTATCGTTGACGACAGCGACCACCTCGTGGATGTACGGACCCACGTTGTCGAGCAGGCGACCCACACAGCTCTCGCCGTTCTTCACGAGAAGATGAAGAGCAACCGTTGGACAGCGCCCTTCCACAAGCTCTTCTGGCCGCGCCAGCACCACATCCATTGGCTGGGAGTTGGGCTCAGGTGAAATTGAGTCATTCATTCGGTCGTCCTTTTCCTACTCGTCAGAGTCGTCTTGCTCGCCACTGCGCTCGATGGGCACTCGAAATTGCCCCAAAAACGAGCGCCTTTCAACCGACAATTTTTGGATGAGGGTGGCAGTGTCAACCTCGCGGAATCCGGTATCACTCGAACTCGGAGGATACTTACACTTTGGGCACCAGCCAAGCTTGTCGAGAAACTCGCCACATGGCGAGCAATGAAACATCAGCAACGGCATCGTTAACCGCCTGTTCTCGATTTCGATGATGCTTTCGAGAATCGGACAGCCCGCACGACATCCTCGTAGGCTGCGTCTCGGAAGTCAGCCAAAAAGAACTGCTTCATTGCCGTGGTGTGAAGCCAGGTCCGCAATTTCGGCAGCACCATCTCACGTTCGCACCCTTCCAAGTCTTCACCACGTGCGATTCGTTCCAGGGCTTCGGCGGCCACATCCTCAAACGTCTTCATCGTCATCTGCTGCTTCCTTCTCCGGATCTTCATCTTCATCGAGACGGTCTTGAAGGTTCGCTATCTTGTACCCAACGAAGTCCATCTCGTGGTACGTCCACGACGAACAGTTCTCGCAGGCATATATGACTCGGATGGTAAGTCGGCTCTCCCCCGGTCGAACTAGGCCGACAGCCTTCCAGGCATGTTTCGTACTCAAGCTCATCTTCGAGCATGTGTGTGAGCGCGGGTCGGACGGAACGGGTGTTCTGGCTCCCGTCATGGGGAACGGACCGTTCACCATATCCGTCCAGGGAAACACGTAACCATGGCGACCGTTCCACTCCATGCCCAGCCTGAGCAAGAACGCCTTCACGGTGTCACCGAAATGGTCGAACGACGGATCGCTTTGCAACGCCTCCGAGTCGTAGCATTCGTTCCAGGCGCGCATCAGGGCCTCGACCGACTCGCGATCTTTCGGAGTTAGCTTGCTAGGTAGTGTCATGTCCCTCAGAGTCGTCATGTTCGTCCCTTGGACAATCGAGACGCATCTCGCAGTCCCTTCACTGTCAACCTCGCGTTGGCCAGGGCCTCTTCGCGAGTAGTCTCGAACGTCTCCATGGTCAAAGCGATGAGCTTCCCGCCATAACCTCGAATCTCGAAGGTGTAGTATTTCGAGGCTATCAGCCGGTACGGCCCAGATGTTGGAGCGACCGCCCGCAACTTCATCTTGGGAATGCTCACCGCCATGATCACACCGCTTGCTATTTCTTCGAGGTAGGTCCGCCGGGGATCTGCATGGACATGTTGAGCTGCCTGGCCGTCATGGCCGTCATCATGTCCACCAGGGCAGCAGCGTTCGAGCCCGCACCGCCTCCGCCAGAAGAGCCGATGAGGATCTCCGGAACCAACGACTGCTTGGAGAACGCATCCGCATAGTTCTTGTGGATCGTGATAAGCGCGTTCGTTTTGATTTCGAGCGCACCGTCGGCCGCCATGACCAGCTTCTTGCGGGCTGCTTCACCTTCGCCCAGCAAAATCTGCTCTTGCTTCTTGAACTCGGCTGCCTCCTTCGCCAAGCGAGCGACCTCCTTCACCTGCTCGGCCTCCGTCACCTTCTCAGCCTTGATCACCTCTTGCTTCCACTTCGCGGTTGCGGCCAACGCCTTGCCGTTCTCGGCTGCCGTGATTGCGCCCTGCTCTGCCTGGCGGGCCTGCGCGGCCGAGGTCTGGATAGCAGCGATGGCTGCCTGCTGAGCCTTGATCTGCTGATCGACTGTATCGTCGTACTTCAACTCGTTGATTGCAAAGTTGGAAAGCTGGATGTGATACGCTTCGAGCGGCGAAACCTCCACCCTTGCGATCTGGCCGTGATCGTCCCGAGCCAGCTCGACGTTGCAGACGGTCTTCTGAGCCTTCGTCACCGGATCGTCTTGCTTCTCGCATTTCGACGATGACTTGTAGACCCCGTGGGCCGCCTGATCTTCTATAATGCCCAAGAGTTCGTTCCTGCGTTCGGCAAAGGACTGCGTGCTCGACATGAGCGAGCCCGACAGGAACACCGCTTTCTCAATCGTCGTCCTGATGAGCGACTGGTCGATGGCCTTTTGCGAGCCGAACCGCTCGTGCAGCATCCGCAAGCTGGTATCATCCGTCGGAAGGTTATACCGAACCGAGCCGGATAGCTTGCCGTGGCCGCCGTCATTGAAACGCATCTGGATCGACTGGTCCGTCGGATCTCCCTGGTCCGGCTTGGACGAGAACCAGTATTGGCTGCTCTTCTGGTAGTGCGTGACCTTGCCCCAGAGCTGGGCCTTTGGACCCGGATCTTTCCAGAAGGTCAGCTCGCCCGAGAAAAAGCCCTGGCGAACCACGATCTCCCCGGCGTCGACCGTCTCTATCGCACCGCCGAGCATCGTCAGTCCGAAGATCACAAAGATCCCAATACCAACCAGCGCCGCAATCCGTCCCGGCGTCCAGCCCTTCTTTTGTTCGCTCGGTCCATTGTCCCTGCCCAAATAGTCTCGCGTTGCCATCGAATCACTTCTCCTTCTTGTGGTGGATTTCGCGGCCGACAGCACCCGCTGCCTGCTCGCAACTCTACAAGTCGCCGCCCTGCTGAGCTACGACCTGGGAGTTTTGTTGGCCTCGGCTTCGAGGTTTCTAGCCTGCTGTTCGAGCTTGGCCGCCTCGACTTCGGCCTCTGCTGCTTTCAAGCGATCTTTCGCCTCGCTGAGTCTGTCGTTCGCCGTGGCAACTCTGTCCTCGCCCGGCGTTGGCAGAGGAGGCAGAAGTCGCAACTTCCGAAGCGCCCACTTCGTCATCGGGAATCGAGCGCGGCCCCGTGCCATCGGAACTAGAATCTCGATCAAGAGCCAAAGGGCCAAGAGCACATCGAACTCCGAGAACATCTTCACGAACAGCATTTCATTCTCCCTTGTTCTTCGTCTTGCGAACGACTCGTTGAGTCCCTCACTTACCGATCATCTACCTGGCATTGACCGCCAGCCGCCTTCGCTGCCATCTGCAACGCAGCGATCACCTTGTCAACCTCGTCGGGTGCCCACGTCCGCGAAGCACTCGATGGCGAACCGTCCGGCAACACACCATCAAGTGCGACAGAAATTTGTCCACTTTCGACGCTCGTCTTCCAATGCTCCGGCGACATGGTTCTCAGAACCCCCTCCCCTTGCCGCGCTCGTTTGACCGCCTCCGACAACGACCACAACAAAGCGCCAATCTCGACGGGAGTGTACTCGCGCATAGCGATCTCATCGTTCCCGCTCAAGATCACCTGAACCTCCTCCTCATAGGGACCGACTCGCAGTGAGATTTTGATGCCAAGTTCCTTGTCAAATAAGTATACAGCTCGACCCATTGAAAATACCTCCTGTCAGCACATCGCTTTGTTTTGAAATTACCCCTCGGGGTTTTTCTCCGCCTTGCGGACCATCTGCTTTATCTCTCGGGCGCCGAGCTTCTCGACAACAGCAACCACTCGAACCAACCTCAACTTGCCAGAAGGCGGGTGAGGATTGTTGAGCACTTGCAATCGGCCCAGAGCGTACTGAAAATCGTCCGCATAGGCTTCGAGGAAAATGCCTCGCCGCGAGTAGATGCCATACCCCCGGAACACCTCTAGATTGTCAGTGCCTCGCTTGGATGAAATAACGACCTTGCTGAACGTCATCGACTTCTTGGATGCGCTCTTCCTCATAGCTAGTACCTTCGCACTTCCCAAACGAGAGCGTTCCGGCCCGGCGTATCCCCCAGGCAACGCTCGTAGATAGACACCTCGAACACGTGACCATGGTATCGGTCGAGGAGCAAAAGCCAATCTTCATAGGACGATGGCGTCATCGCCACCCGAAGCATCATGTCGGATCGGAGGCCCTGGGCAAGCTCAGGGGCTTCCTTCAAGGCATCACGCATTTGAGCTTTCACCCGACTGTAGTGGAAGTAGCCCCAGTACGAAAGTCCGCCGAGATGAATGTCGTTCAGATACTCACCCTGCAACAGCACCGACTGATCGGGAGCCGCCTCGTTGAGCATGATGCGATCTGGAGGGTGTCCCTTCGCGAGCCACCGCTGCACTGCCTCCTCGGCCCGCTCGGGCGTGAGGTTGTACTCGCACGGTCCGCCGCCATCCATGAGCGAGCGAAGAACAACCAATCCCGCAAATCCACTCTCACGCCACTCGACCAGTGAGCGCCACGCACGAAGCTTGTTTCCAAACGCCCCGGACTGCCACAGCCGGTAGTTCGTCCGCTTGTCCAAGATCGGAGGAAACTCTTCGTTCACCATCAGGCAAGCTCTCCTTCGTAAATCTTGTCACCATGGGTAGGACCCCTCGACGTGACCATGAGCGGACGATCAAGCAGTCGACAAATTGTCGACACCAGGCGAACTGAGCCTGTACCGCGCTCGTCACAGATCGCCTTTACACCACCCATGATCTCATGCCTATCCGGTTCATACACCTAAACTCCTCCGACGAACGCTACGTCCGTGAAACTAGCGAGAACTATGATGATTCTGAGGTTCATTGCTCACGATTCCTTCTTCGAGGTTGTGTTGTCTGAGAGACGTAGTAGTGGAGCAGCTGCGCGCTTCAAGCTCGGACTGTGATCGCTGGACTTCAACCGTATGAATATGGAGTCGGCGTCTTGATAGATAATCTCGCCTCCACTTTCAAGTTCTCGCCTTATCCGTTCAAGTCGGCTTCTCTCGGATTCTTCGATCAATCGCGCAAGCTCTTCAAGAACCGTCGCCATGTCAACCTACTTTCAGGTTTCGGTATCGGTCGAGAATGTCGCCCAGGAATTCGCGTTCGGCAGCGTCCAGCCCACACGCAGTGGGGTTTGCATCACGAGCGGCAAACACCGCCGAGGTGGCCAGATTGATGGCTTTTTTCACCGTCTGAGCGGGCGTTTTGTAATTGCCGGCTACATCAAGCCCCAAGGTTTGCCGTCGGTACTCACCAGCGAAGGTAGAAGACCAAATGGCCAACTCGCCGTCTGAAAGACGAACTGGTCGCTTCTTGGATTTACGCTGTTTCGCCCGAGCCTCGGCTAGCACCAACGCTCGGGTATGCCGAGCCAAGGAGATCCAAGTCTTGTGTGCATGGGGGTAACCTTCCCAAGAGCCCTTGGGGTCTGCAAAAGCAAACATCTGTCGAGCCAACTTTTCATCTCGGGACATTGAGGCTATTTCCCTTTCACTTCGAGCCACAAGGGATCGGAGAATGCTGATTTTGAAACCTGGCGATACGTACCACCGCCTTGCACCAGCTGGCCGTTACACCGGGATTCCATCGAGTGTTCGGTTTCAGCTAGCTCAAGCTGGTTGCCATAGTCGATCTTGATGGACGAGGAATTGGGTACCTCAACTGTGCCAGCCTCGTACTCAAACCAGCGTGTGCCTGAGCGACGGCATTCACGACACTGCCAATCCATCGACACCTGGAAGTGAGCCATCGCTACGCCAGATCTACTGTCTCGCCCATGTCAACACGTCTTTGTCACTCATGATGTGTAATTCCTATCGTTTTTGTGGAGTGTGTGAACCGGATAAGCATGGAACATTCCATGCCTATCCGGTTGACGCCCTTTTGGGACAACAAACAGAGCACTTATGTGGTCTAAATTTGGCTTGTCCCAATTGACGACGAATTCGAGCAAGTTCTTGATTCATTTGTCTAATCCAGCGTTTGCTCGTCTCGGAATCCTGTGATAATTGAGAGGGATCATCTACACACCCTAATATATCGTTGGTCATTTTGAAGATGTGCAGTGCCATTTGATCCAAAACAATAGAAGGTATTGGACTCTTTGATGATTTAGCCCTCATTGATAATCCCTCTCGATTTACTGGAGTGTGTGAACCGGATAAGCATGGAACATTCACACACCTCACTCTGAAAACAAAGGGTTCACTTCCCCAGAAACGCTTTCCAGTCGGTCGTTTGCAGTGTCGACAGACACAGCTTGGCATCGGCAAAGGTCTTGAAGAAGAAAAACTGGTGGCCTATGTCGAGTCTCCACCAGCCACAATACCGAGCTAGGTGCGGATCCTTACAAAGATAGGCCGGACGCAAAAAGGTCGTTTCCTTCAAGGGACGCTCCGCCATGTAGCGGTCGCTCCCGTCTTCGATAAGCTGGGTCATGAGGAACTTCATGGCCGACTCGAACCGCCGCTCCGGCCCCACATAGTGAATCTTGATGTCGTTGCCAACCCAGGCAGTGCGAACAAACCACGTCTCCGGCTTGCACACCTTGCACGCCTGGATCAGCGCCTCTTCGAGAATGCCATGCTCGAACTCGGCCGCCCCCATGCGATCCGGCTCGAAGAAACGAAAGATACTCTCCGCCTCCGGATGTGGAGCCTCCCGAGTGAGCAAGCGCTGAACCAAGTAAGGCTTTGGCTCGTCGATCTGAGAACGAAGAAAATCATCCGACGTGCTCATGGCAATCCCTTCTTGAGCACCTTGAGAGTTTCCTTTGCAGTCACCGTCACCACCCGCCAGCCAAACCGTACCCCCTGCTTCCAGTCCGGCACCGGATCTGGAGTGTCCATGGAAAAGAGCAGGGGATATGCGGCGGCAACCCCCAAGGTGATGGCCTTGTCCATGTGCTGGGCCACCCGGATCACCTGCGCCTTCGCCCAGGAAGGCTTCACAGCTCCAATCTCCTTCGTCATGAACCCTCCCTCTTCATGCTCAGATCTCTGCCCCGACGAACTAGCCCATCCGGAAGTGGCTCGGACGATGTCGCAACCTCGGACTGCTCGCCCTCCTCAAGATCATCTTCCAGCTCGGTTTCCAAATCCTCTTCCTCATCCTCATCCTCATCCTCCAGATCGTCAACCGAAGCATCAAGAGCAGCCCTCGCCGTCTCATTCTGCGCCGAATCATCACCTGCCCCACCCACCGAAACAGCCTCGACTTCAATCTCCGTCCCTGTCTTCCGAGGACCATCCCCCCTCGGGTGAACCTGCTCACCCCTCGACATCTTGGCCATCGCTGTCGGCTCGACCACGCTGCCGTCCACAACCGCCAAAGCAGCTTCCTTTTTCTCCGCCTGCAACTCTCTGGAGAAAATCTCATGCTCAGCAATGAGCTTCTCGACCACCTTCTCGTCTTCCGACATCAAGCGCTTCATGATCTCGGATAGTGATGTATCAATGTCAGGCTTCTTCAGACGCAACCCCTGTTGCAATTCGATGTACTTGGAACCCGACCCAAATACTCGCACCGAGATCTTCTCGGTGTGCATAGATCGCTGCTGATGATGCTGCTTCAGCCGCATCGCCCAGATCGTCTCAAGCGCCTTGTAAAAGCCACCCATGGAAGTCGGCTTGGTCGAAAGCGGCCACTTCCGCCAATCCAGCCCATCCACCAAGGCATCCGCATCCACCAACCGCCAGGCCGTCACCAACATCACTGCCGCCAACCGCCCCCTCGGCGTGTAGGCCGTGTAGAGAGGCTCAACAAAACTCGGTATCGGCCAGGTCAAAACTTTCAGGAGCCCAAGCGCTCGCTCCGCCGCCATCCTCAAGCTTTCACCCGGCTGCACCGTCACTCCCGGCAAATCCAAAGATCCCTCCTCATTCACCCTCATCACAAACTCATATGAACTCGGTAGCAACGGATCCGCTGGACTATGGACTTCCGAACCATCAGACGCGAAACTGACGTTCGTCTTCCCGAGCTTGGGAATGAGCACGTACACCTTCGACACCTCGGTCTTTGCCGACTCCGGATATTCAGGCGGCACTTCACCTTGAACTTTCCGCCACAAATAGTGGGCAATCACCGCACAAGTTTCACAGACCCCGAAGTTTTGCCCACCACGAACCATCACCGGAGTGTCGGACTTCAGGCAGTAGACACACTTCACCGACGGATCCATGATGTGGCTGAAATCCCAGCCAGGGTTGTACTTCTCAGACGCGTAGTTCGACATGTGCTACCAAACCGGATCTGAATCTCGTCCACGCTTCGGCTTGTTACTCTTGCTCCGACGACGATTGTCGTCCTGCGGATAAGATGGCTTCTCGAAGCGCGGCGCCTCGCGCGGCCTACCACCCCCACCACCCCCACCAGGCTTGTTGTCCTTCGCCTCGTTCGCAAACAGCGTTCGCCCTTCGCAAACTACACCAGTCAACTCGGCAATCGCCTCACTGGCCGCCTGGGGAGTATCAAACTCCACGAAAGCAAATCCTCGCGAACGCCCAGTATCTTTGTCCTCGATCACCTTCACCGAGCGATAGGTGAACCCCAGCTCGGTCAGAAAGGTGCTGAGCGCCTCGGTCCTGATTGACCACGGCAGATTCCCTACGAATATCTTGTTCGTCATAGATTGACCCCTGTAGTCCCTTCGTTCGCTTTCGTCTTCTTTGCCTTGACAGCCGTTCTCGAATCCAATTTACGCCTGCACGCAACGCAATCATCGACGCTCTTCGATTTCGATTGATTCTCAACCGAATCCCCGAAGAACATCCACCTTCCACACAGAGCTATGCCCTGTTCAAAATAGTGACATCTCCTCGAATTGACCGGCCACCCCCAGCCAGCCCCCGATGCTAAATCTCCCATGCGTCCTATCCTTTCGTCTCGGCGGCCAGAACCGCTACACCCTTCGGCGTCAGATCCCAACGCCTTATGAGCCCGTCATCAATATCGCGGTAGCTGACCAACCCTCGCCGTTCCAAAGAACGCAAGGTCCGGCCGCCCTCGCGAGCCGAAGTCTGATGGCCATACGAGGAATGTCTTTGCGTCAGCATGGCGCCAACAATGGTACACGTATGACCGCTGTCCGGCCGACTCAGCCACGCTAACGCCTTCAACTGCCACGGCGACAACCCTGCCATTATTCGTCCTCGTCATCGTCGCGCACAATCGGCGACGGTCGCCCAAATCGCGATGGCATGAATCCGGACGGCCTCATTCCCATCCCCGACCGCCCAGATCTTCTCTGATCTGGTCTGACCACCGGCACCGAATCATCCGGATCTGGCCCGAGCTTGTTCGCCCCGGAAACACCCCGCAAGTGCTGCTTGAACCGACGGGCTATCTCCTCCCGATCTCTGTTGCCAGGACCGGCTATCGAGGCCGGAACCTTGAAAGGCCCCGCCCGCCGCGCACGTGGCACTCGCGCCGATGCCGTGGGAGCAGCCGTCGGAGTTTCGGTCAACTCCGACATCAACTCACCCATGGTGAGCGGCTGATTAGGTTCTTCCCTCCGCTTGCTACCGGACATCCGCTTGGTACTCATGACCGACCTCTTACGCTGGAACGATGTGACTCTTCCGGACGATGAACGGGGTTTTCTTCCCCCGCTGCACGGCGATCTCTCCCGTTTCCAAGATCGACTTGATCGTCAGTTGATTCAAGTAATCCGGATCGTCCTTTAGCACATGCTGGAACGCCTGCTCGTACTTGTGGTAGTGCTTGGGCGCCACAGCAACAGTCTGGCCTTCAACGTACAAAACCGTGGCCGACCGCTTCGGCGGCACAAAATCGACACTCACCAACCCCGCAACCTCGACCTTCAAGTCGTCGATGGCCCGCATGATCGCGTCCGTATGCTCCACCGACTTCACCAAGGTTTCGTCGCCGTCAACCAACCACGACGACAGCCGGGTGAGCACAAGCCCGGCGTTCCGTTCGAGCTTGGCCATGTTGCGCTGCAACCGAATGACCGGCGTGCTGCGCTTGTATTGAACCTTCTTGGGAAGTCGACCAACCGACATGAAACTACACTCTCTTTCGAGCTGGCACCCGAGCAATCAACTTCGTCAGCTCGCGCACATGAAACGGAGCTGGTTTATTTCGTCCGGTTTCCAGATAGGTGGCCTCGTCCGAATACTCCTTCAACCTCTCAAGTAGAGCCCGACACACTGTTTCGAGCGTCAGATCTCGACCTGTACGGTCGCAGACGACCTCGATGTCATCGTCCTTCTCGGCGCGATCTGCCAGCCCCAACATGGAAAGGTATATCGTGTCACCCTCCGCGTGTAGCTTTCGATTCGCATACTTCTTGATTCGGACTGGCATCTACTCACCCTCTTTCGATAGCGGATCCGAAGCGATCTCTTTGACCAGTATGAGGCGATCTGAATCCGAGAGCGTGCGAAGTAGATAGTTCACCGCCACTCGAACCGGATGGATCCGCTGCTCTTGAATCTCTCTCTGGCGGCGCTTCTCAGACCACTCCTCCACCAAATCAGTCCACCTCGAATTCCGACCCGCCGAAAACTCGATGCCGTTATGAACAGCTACTACCCTGACATCCTCATCAGACTTCCGCTTGGACTCTGCCCCAACCAACTCGATCATGTTCAAGGCAGCCGTCTCGACAGTCATCATGCCAGGAATTTCGTAGGTCAGCGTTCTCATCCTTGCGGCCCTCTCCGACTTTCGACTTCGGCTTGCAGATCGGCAGCTAACACCCGGCACTGCCGGATCACGCCACGAAGCGAGTCCGTCGGCTGCCAGCGCTGAGTCATCTTCCAAGCTTCGATCTCCCCTTGTAAATCGGTCGCCAGCAAACGGATCTCTCGGATCAACTGCCGAGTCGACTCCATGAAGCCCTGAAAATGGTTCATCCGCTCCGCCATCCGGTGCAGGATGACCACGAACTGCCCCATTTCGTTCACCACCTCGGATACCGTCAGACCCTGCGGCTGCCCTGGGGACACCATCAAGGCGGTATCGGACGAACGATCCGATCCTACCCGAGTGGCCTCCATGAGCGACCCCGAGATGTGACTCGCAAGAGTGTGCGCCACCACTACCACCTGCCCCATCTCGTTCATGATCTCCACGTCCAGAGCAGGCATCGTCACCGTGGCCGTCACCCCGAATCGACCCGCACTGTATTGCTCCTGTATCACCGACAACCCAACATGGGACGGTAGCCCCGGCAACACGGCCGGAGCGCTATTAGGAGCTACAATGGAGATGGCCAAAGGCGGTGGCGGAGGCATCCTTGGAATGGATGGATGCAATGACGAGGGCATAGAAGACGACCTCGTCGGCACCATCTCTCCAGCGCCTTGTCTGGGTCGTTCACACGCGCACACGGACGCCCCACGCTGCACCAGCTTGCCACATCGGTGGCAAGCCAGTTGTGGCGCAAACCCTGCCTTGCAGGCCACACACTGCCCGAACCCTTCGGGCACATCGTTTTTGCAAATGGAACAGAAAAGGCTCATGGGACAACAGCGTACTGCCTATCGACCTACTTCGGGAAGCTCGTTCTTCGTCGCCTGGTAAAGCTCCTCCAGGTACTCGACGGCGGCGATGTTGTCGGCCGTGATCACGTAACCCTCGGGTGTCGTCGCGACCACCGAGCTGAACGCGAACGCCTTCCAGCCGCCCATGGCGACCATGATGGCCTTGGTCAGAGCGTCGATGTCGAAGGAGCACTGCTCGATGAGTACCGCCAAGGTCGAGGCCAGGTCGCTGTCCTGAATGCGCCAGACGGCGGCCACCGGATCTTTCAACCAGCGATCTAGCATCGCAGCCTGGTTGGACTTGATCTCTGGGATCGTTTGAGCATCCGCAACGGCCTGGGGCTCCGATTCCTCGTCCTCGTCCGGCATGGCCCATCCCTCGCGGGCCACCATGGTCAGGAAAGGCGTCAGGTCAGCCAGATTGCAGACTTTGGCGACGGCGTCGAGCACCGCCCTGTCCACAAGCTCCGGCTCCTCGAAAAATTGCCCGGTGAAAAGACTCTCGTGGATGATGTCCTGACACCCCCGCTCAGCTTCGGCTTCATTGAGGTAGACCAAGAACTCCATCTTGTTGGCCTTGCCAGTGACATAGTAGACCACTCGCGGATCCACCTTCTCATCCCAGCTCACATCAAGGTCGTCACGGTTGTAGCGCAACTCCTTTGCCACGGCAGCTAGCACCGCTTCTGGACTGAAATCTTTCGACTGATCGGTCATGAGACTGCTCCTATAGCTTGAGGCGATCCCAATCAAGGGTAATCGCACTCGTGATCGACGGACTCGTCGCGAAGGTGTCAAGAATTAAGTTGTGGGTTTCAGGTGTCACCTTGCCGATGTGGTGACGCGAGCGCACCCAGAGAATCGCCGTCTGTATCGAGTCTTGCAGGCAGTATCGAGCAACGTCTGCCCAAATTGCTTCCATGTCGAGATTCGGATCAGCCACCGTGGACTTGTAGATCCCTTCGATGCTCGCCCCGGACATATCCGTCTTGCCAGGCAACCCGATCAGGTGAGCCGCATCGTTCAGCTTCATCGGACGACACGCCCCGAAGTCCGACCAGTAATCCATCAAATCAAGGTGTCGCTCATCCGTGTAGCGATACCGAACATTCTTGTCGCCGTAGTACCACTTGCAAGCAAGCTTGTGCTTGAGAGAACGCAACGCTATGACCGGCAAGTCGAAAGTGCGACCGTTCCACGAAACAAGATGGATCTCATCCGTCATCGCCGCACCAAATGCCGAGAGCAGCTTGCGCTCCTCGGTATCAAGGCTCGCCTCGTCCCGCCCCCATCGACACTCGGTATAGCAACGCAAGTAGCGATACTTCGGCGTCGCCGCCGGATCGAACTCCACATCCACGCAACTTATCGCCACCACCCGCTGCGCCTGCGGTGGCGGAAAAGCCTCCACCGCCTCGACGTAAGCCTTGTACCCTTCCGCAATCTCACCGCGAGGCCCCGGCGCGAGCTTGTATGTCGGCGGCCCAGGCGTGAAAACGCTCAGGTCTGGGATCGTTTCAATGTCGGTAACGCGGAAGATCATGTCACACCGTTTTCGCTTTTTACCAGATGGCCCATTGTTCGTGAAAGACCGATAGTACGTTTTTACCCTGAAAAACCCAAGGTGTCAACTAGTGGATTCATTGTTCCCCGTCGGTGTCGGCCGCATCGCGCGATGCCTCCTCGTTCGGCAACACCACCCGACGCCGAGCCGACTCGTACCCCCGCCAGTAAGCATCGTCATCCGCAGCGTCTTCCAGATGCAGCTTTACCTGCTTAGGTGCATATTTCGACTTGACCTTTGCCTTGTATTCCTCTTCCCCACCGTCCTTGCCATCGCCTTTGTTTTCCTTCTTCGTGGGCACCAACGCCAAAGCCGACTCGGACTGCACCT
>Ga0187857_10000541_pt1 | contig 45590 bp, 37 predicted proteins | sample June2016WEW_8_10_FD_132984 | JGI IMG/M metagenome (GOLD analysis project Ga0187857, IMG submission 132984) | Peatland microbial communities from SPRUCE experiment site at the Marcell Experimental Forest, Minnesota, USA - June2016WEW_8_100 | ecosystem: Environmental > Terrestrial > Soil >... | reverse complement strand
CGGTTTCCTAAACCGCGTGTCGCAGGTTCGAGTCCTGCCGGGGGCGCCTCTAAAGACCCTGATCAGAGACTTTTAGCGAGCGGTATGGCGATCCGCTGACGTGACCGGGGAATCCATTTGGGACTCTGTGTCGATCGGGCAGATTCCCGAGACGGCAACGAAGGCAGGCGAACTGCGGGAACACCTCGAGCCCCGGGGAAAGAACGTCTGGCGAGCCAAGGTCTACCCCGGTCGCGGCGGCAACGGCACAAAGCGTTACGTCACGAAGACCGTCCGGGGGACCAAGCGCCACGCCGAGGACGTCCTCACCGAGCCCGTCGCCGAGGCGGGCGCGGGGACGCACGACGTCACCGGGGGAACAGTTCGCGAGCTAGCCGCGCGCTGACTGGAGATGAGCCGGACGAGCCTCTCGCCGACAGCCGTGCGTGAGCACGAGCGACTGCTCGACACTCTCATCCTTCCCCGCTTCGGTTCGGTGCGGCTTCGCGCGCTCCGCCCGCAGTCGATCGATCGCTTCTACGCCAAGCTTCTCGACAACGGCGGACAAGGTGGGCGGTCGCGAAGCGAGTGTTCGTCGTCGCCTATTCAACGAATTCCCCCTCATCGAAGTGGGCGGTGGTCTTGGGCCAAGCCATAGAAGCGTCGACACTGCAATCTCCGCTCAACCGGCCGGGCCTCGGCTGGGTGGGCGCCCCAAGGAGTTCGCTGAGGTGCGACACGGCCCAGGAGTCGCTTCGCCCAAAGTGAACGTTGCCGATGCCGTTGCCGAGGAGGATAACAGGACGTCCGACCGTTGCCGAGGCTACCTGAGCTCCGCCTAGCGTCGTCAGAGCGATGGCAGATGCGATTGCGAAGCCACGCACCCACGGATCATCGCATCGGGTCGCCCAACGCGCTCGGCAATGGGAGGTCCCGCCCAGCGGTTGGTACGTCCAACGGTGTCTAACCCGGACTCATTCGTTTGGGCATCGAGAGTGGGGCAAGAAACGGGAGCTTCCTTGGTGCCGTAGCCACCCTGAGAGGCGAGAGCCAAAAGGGGCAAGGGGGACGGCAACGAGCGGCGTGAAGCTGAGCGATACGGCCGAACGGCGACATCGATGAGCGGGTTGACAGAGGCGGAATGTCTCGAATGCTGTTCTTGTTGGATACTCCAGCCACATCTAGTCTGCCCACACAATTTCTAACGATTGAGAAGCTGATATGCGCAGGAGTTGACTACTTGTCGGGACAATTATGCTTGGGGTAGCAGTCATTGGTAGCAGGTTATTTGGTGGCGTATCTGCGTGGGGGTCGAGCACCCCGAAGGGCGCCACCATCTACGTTTCACTTACGCCGAACAACGGAGCAACGTATCCGGTCGTGGTCGTCGGAGTGATCGCCGAACACGGCACGGCGACAACAATCGATCAGAACGGAAGGGTCGACTCGAACGGCCACTACGTCAATATCGTGCTGAAGCAAGGTGGCTTCGAGATCAATTCCACGACCCTCCACCAGAGAGCGCTCGGCTCCTCCAACAATGAACAACACAACGACCTGCTCGTTCTCGTTCACGGTCTCCGGGCCAGTTACGCTGGTTAACGGCAGTGGCTCGTGCAAGGGTATTTCCGGCACGGTAGAAATAACCGAAAGTTACGACGCGATCCTTCCGCGCATTGCGACTGGTAAGCACAAGGGTCAGTGCAACGAAAGCAGCAGCGCGACCCCGGTCGCATCTGTCGGGAACATCAGTGGTTCAGGCAAGGTCAGCTTCAGTTAGCGGCTATTACTGATCGAAGGACTGAGCGAACAGCCCGGCGCTTCGGTGCCGGGGTTGTTTGTCCTGCTGCGCCAACACGTTCGCCGAGATTCGACAAGAGCCAGTCTGCGGTCCGCCTCCGCTCATGAGCCGATACCAGGAATTGCCAGCGACTGGGCCCATGATGTGCGGGCTGGCCTTATCCATAAAGTGCTGAAGGGCGACGCAATCCCGGCGGTAGGGGACACTCGTCTTCTCCCTGTAGTTTGGAAGGATGAGCCAGCGACCGCCAAAGGTTTTGGTCTTCCCGGGCGTTCTCTTGATGCCGTCCTCTGCCAGCGGCCCCCGATCATGACTGCAGCCGGGTTGCCCGGCGATGGGCGCTGATTCACTGCCGCTATGACCGACGTTCGATCATCGCGCCTTCAGCTGCATGCGATCGATGTCGCAGAGGCCGAACGTATCGTCGCTCGGAGTGCGGGACCGGCCGATGCGTGGGCCGACGATTTCCCCTTCGAGGGCGACGTTCGCGCAGTCGGGGGGTTCCTTCGCGCCACCGCCGCGCTTGGAGAGCAACGGCCGTTCGGCTACTACCGGATCACCCGCCTGGCCGACGGGCGGGCAGTCGGGGGGATCGGCTTTAAGGGCCAGCCAGATGGCGGCTGCGTCGAGATCGGCTATGGCCTCGCTCCCTCGGCCCGCGGCCACGGCTACGCCGCGGAGGCGGTCATCGCCCTGCTGACCGTGGCCGCCGACCACGGACTGTCCAGGGTGATCGCCGACACGACTCTGGACAACATCGCTTCGCAACGGACCCTCATCCGGGCCGGATTCCGCCTTGTGAGTACCGACGCTGAGCTCCGCCACTACGAGGTGCTCTTCAAAGGGGGCACCGCCACGTAGCCGGCGGTAGGAGATATCCCAGTGATATTCGCGTACCAGGAATTGATATTCGCGCACCAGGAATCGCGCTCAACCGCAGTTAACGTAATGAATCACCAGCCGAACGGGGAGAACAGCCATGCACGCCATCGTGATCCACGCCAAGATCACCGACCTGTCCGAGGCGAAGAGGGGCCTCGATGAGCAGGTACTACCAACCATGAAGGGAGCCCCTGGTTTCCTCGGCGCTTACTTCGTGGCCGTCGATGACACACACGGGGTCTCGGTCGAGGTGTTCGAGACCGAGGAGCAGGCCCGCGCTGCCGCTCCTCCCGAAGGTGCCGAGGCACCCGGCGTGACGCTCGGCACCCTCCAGTTCGGCGAGGTCATCGGTTCAGCCTGAATGCCTGCGGGGCGCGAAAGGCCCGTAGCACGCAACCGCAGATTGCCACCGAGGCGCCGTACTGTCGCGCCTACCCGGCGATGGGGGGTACCCCTCCGAAGGGATTCGATGCACCCGACGATCCGAGGCTCTGCCAATCCACCGGCTATCCAGGCGAGGGCCGGGTCCTCCATGATGCACGGCCGCAACGAGGGGAGAATGATTGATTCTGCACACCAACAGCACTCCAACCAGGACCGGGGAGCCCATGGCGAATGAGGCACAGGCAGCCAGGCCGACAGGCCGATCGGTGCAGCACCTCTCTATCGAGGAGAGGACGAAGATCGGCGAGGAGGCTCGTATCCGGGTTCCTCGCTCATCTCAAGCGGAGTTCAGCCCAGGGGTTGACCGCCCGGACCCGGTCGCTTTGCTTGAACGCCAGGCCACCACCCGGGTGCCCGAGCTGGTCCCTATCCGCTACGGGCGAATGCTCGTCTCACCGTTCACCTTCTTCCGGGGTGCGGCGCTCGTGATGGCTTCAGACTTGGCCACAACTCCTCGGTCGGGCCTCAAGGCCCAGATCTGCGGCGATGCCCACTTGTCCAACTTCGGACTGTTCGCTTCGCCTGAACGGGCTCTGATGTTCGACGTCAACGACTTCGACGAGACAGTGCCCGGCCCCTGGGAGTGGGACGTCAAGCGCCTGGCTGCGAGCGTGGTCATCGCCGCGCGCGACCGGGAGTTCACCGCGAAAGAGGCTCGAACAGCAGCCCTCGAGGTCGGGGCTAGCTACCGCCAGCAGATGGCACGCCTGGCCGGGATGACAACGCTGGACGTGTGGTACTCCTCGGTCGACGTGGCCTCCATCCTCGCCGAACTCGAGACCGGAGCCGGTACGACGGGGTCGAAGGCCGACAAGCGAATTGCCGAACGCACCACCAAGATGATCTCCAAAGCCCGCACCCGCGACCACTTCCAGGCCCTGGGCAAGCTCACCACAGTCATCGATGGCCAACTCCGGATCGTGAGCGACCCACCCCTCATCGTGCCGGTCGAGGAGCTGTTCCCCCAGCTCGAGAGTGACGCCCTCCGCGAGTCGTTCCACCGGCTCGTATCTGGCTACCGTCGGAGCCTCCAGACCGATCGGCGCCACCTGCTCGAGGAGTTCGAATTCGTCCAGATCGCCCGCAAGGTGGTGGGCGTGGGCAGCGTCGGCACCCGGACCTGGATTCTCCTCTTGGTTGGCCGGGGCAACGACGATCCCCTCTTTCTCCAGGCCAAAGAGGCTGAGGCGTCCGTGCTCGAGGAGTTCGTGGGCAAGAGCGGCTATGCAAACCACGCCGAGCGGGTGGTGGCGGGCCAGCACCTCATGCAGGCCGCCAGCGACATCTTCCTCGGTTGGCAACAGGCAGAGGGTCCCGACGGTGTGAACCGTGATTTCTATGTGCGACAACTCCGGGATTGGAAGGGTTCCTTCGAGGTCGAAAGGACCTTTCCGCCAGAGCTGACTAAGTACGTCGGTGTCTGCGCCCAGGCCCTCGCACGGGCTCATGCCCGCTCGGGCGACCGCGTCGCCATTGCCAGCTACTTAGGAAGCGGACCCGCCTTCGACGGGGCGATCGCCGAGTTCGCGGAGACCTATGCCGACCAGAACGCGCGTGACTACGAGGCCCTCAAAACTGCAGAGGCAAGTGGCCGGATCACCGTCGAATCAGGTCTGTAGACCGGCAGGACGACCCTCTCCGAGCCGGGATCAAAGTCGCTGTAGGAGCCACCGGATTCCTATAGGTGAGCCCGTACTGGACTCTGAGAAAGTGGGAGACCGTCCCACATGTGCCGTACTGCCGTACCTACCCGGCGTTTAGGCCCACCGCGTACCTTGTCGAGGGAGGCGTTTAGTCGCCCCTTGGAAGGTCTTTGTCGAAGCGGTGCTTCCAGCGCCTCTCTCCGTTTCCGACAGACCATTCCAACGGAACTCAATCGGCCCCGCCCTTTCAGACATGCCGTACTGGGGCAGCCGCGACTACTGAGCGACCACATCGGATGCTGGCCTTGGATTGACCGTTCCGGAATCTCTTGGGAATCTGCGGAGCGACATTCGCCTGCGCTGAACGGACTCAGTGGACGGCCATTCGTGCAACCGCCAGTTCAATGGACTCGACGCGTTCAGGCGGACCTTCTCGGCCAGATTCCTAAACCGCGTGTCGCAGGTTCGAGTCCTGCCGGGGGCGTCTGCCCGAGGCCGACGAACAGACCTCGGCTTCCCGAGACGTTGCCCGAGTTCCTCGCTGCTCGTGCTGCCAGGATCAGCCGTGTTGCCAGATCCTGCCCCGGACGCTGCGCACGCCCGGCAGCGCCACCTCGTCGAGCTGGGCGAGATCCTCTTCGTCGATGCTCCAGCCGAGTGCCCCGGCGTTCTCAGCGGCCTGGTGCCGATTCTTGGCGCCGGGGATTGCTACGGCGCCCTTTGCGACCACCCAGTTCAGGGCGACCTGGCCCGGCGTCTTCCCCCCGTGCTTCGCGCCCACCCGCCGCAGCTCGGCGACAACGCAGTCGACGAGTTCCATCGGATAATTGCCGAAATTTCTCCCGCGGGGGGGAGGATGCGATGCCGAGTACTTGCCGGTGAGCCGACCCTGACCGAGCGGCGCGTACGCGAGCGGCACCACAACGAGCTCCCTGCACGCCGCAAGCAGACCGCTCGTCTCCGGGAAGCGCCGCAACAACGAGAACTCGATCTGATTGGAGGCGAGTCGCAAACCGCGACTGCAGAGCGCCGAGACCATGGAGCGAGTCTCGTCTGCGGAGTAGTTCGAGACGCCGACCGCCTTCACGAGTCCCATCTCGTGCGCGGCCGCCAGGGCATCGGCCAACGCCTCATGAGAGCGAAGGCTGATCGGACCGTGGATCTGGTAGAGGTCGACTGCTTCTCGGCCGAGACGGTCCAGCGATGCCCGAAGGGAGGCGAGAAGCGCGCCACAGACGCGCAGTTTCCACGGGAATGGCATGAACTTGGTGGCGATAACGGCTGACAAGGCCCGCTGGGGGTCACGCGCCAGCATCGAGCCGATGAAACGCTCGCTTGCTCCCCGTCCATACACCTCAGCGGTATCGAACAGCGTCACTCCGGCATCGATCGAGGCGTCCCACGCCTCCTGGATCGACTCCCGCGTGAGCTCGGCGTCGTAGCCGCCCATGCCCCAGGTGGAACGATCGCCCCACGACCAAGTTCCCACGCCGAGCGGCGGGATCGAGACTTCCGATCCAGCCAGCGTGTACGCGTCGGGACTCATCTGCGCTCGCATCCAATCCTAAGCGGACCCACGGACCACGTGGCCCCGACGGAGCGCGAGTTCCGGTTACGTTATCCGCGCACAACCAGCCGACGAGAACACCGAGGTTGACTTGAGCGAACGGATCGACCCGAGGTGAGCCCACCGGCCGCGGCGGCGGTCGAAATTGCAGGGATCGCGATACCCGTCGGCGCAACTTCGTCGCCCGCCGACCTCGACCCTCGGCGACGCGCGACTGCGGGTCACTCCGTCTTGGGAACGCCAGATCGACTTGTCGGGATCGTCGGAGGGGTGCAGGCGAAAGCTGGATTCGCCGTGCTCCGGCGTGCACTCCCCCAAGCCGCGATCCTTGGCCGAGCGGTTGAGCCCACACCGGCTGGTGGACGATGCTGATCCGTCTGCTGCGCGACTTCCTGCGGCCGTATGTCGCACAGGTCGTCATCGTGGTCGCGCTGATCGTGGTCCAGACCGCCGGAAACCTCTACCTGCCGAACCTCAACGCCGACATCATCAATAACGGGATCGTCCTGGGAAACCTCCACTACATCTTCACGACGGGCGGCGCCATGCTCGCGATCACGCTCGCGCTCGGCGGCATCTCCATCGTCGCGGTCTACTGGGCGAGCCGTGTCTCGATGGGTGTTGGCGCGGACGTACGCGGCGCCGTCTTCACCCGCGTCCAGAGCTTCTCGGCCCGCGAGATGAACCACTTCGGGACGCCATCGCTCATCACCCGAAACACCAACGACGTCCAGCAGGTCCAGTTGTTCTTGCAAGTGGCGCTCACACTCATGGTCATCGCCCCGATCATGAGCATCGGGGGCGTGATCCTCGCCATCCGGGAGGGTCGGACGCTTTCCCTGCTGTTGGTGGTCGCCGTTCCGGTAATGGCTCTCTTTGTCGGAACGGTGATGACCCTGGTGGTTCCCCAGTTCCGGACCATGCAGGTCAGGATCGACCGGATCAACCAAGTCCTGCGCGAGCAGATCACCGGGGTCCGGGTCATCCGCGCCTTCGTCCGGAACTGGTCCGAGCGTCAACGTTTCGCCGAGGCGAACGCCGACCTCACCTCGACCGCCCTGCGGGTGAACCGGATCTTCGCCTTGGCCCTGCCTGCCCTGATGGCGATCCTGAACCTCTCGAGCGTCGCCGTCTTGTGGTTCGGCGGCCGCCTGGTGAGCGAAGGGTCGATCCCGATCGGCAACCTCACGGCTTTCCTCACCTACATCCTGCAGATCCTGCTGGCCGTGATGATGGCCGTGATGGTGGCGATCCTCGCCCCGCGCGCCGTGGCGAGCGCGGAACGCATTGAAGAGGTCCTCGACGTCTCGCCTTCGGTGACCGACCCGCCGACGGTGACGAAGCCCAGCCACGTGACCGGCCTGGTCGAGTTTCGCGACGTCACATTCGGCTATCCCGGCGGCGAACGTCCCGTCCTGCGGGACCTCTCATTCACCCTCCGGCCGGGTGAGACCAGCGCGATCATCGGCGGCACCGGGAGCGGCAAGACCACGCTGGTAAACCTCATCCCTCGGTTCTTCGACACCACGCACGGAGCCGTCCTCGTGAATGGCGTCGACGTGCGGAACCACGACCTCGAGGAACTGTGGAGCTCCATCGGCTTAGTCCCCCAGGCGGCGTTCCTGTTCAGCGGCACGGTTGCCGACAATCTGCGCTACGGCAGGCCCACGGCGAGCGACGCCGAGCTGTGGAATGCCCTCGAGGTCGCCCAGGCGCGGGACTTCGTCGCCTCGATGCCCGGCGAACTCGCGGCCCCGATCGACCAGGGTGGCACGAACGTCTCCGGGGGTCAGCGCCAGCGGCTGTCCATCGCCCGAGCGCTCGTCAGACGGCCACGGCTCTACCTGTTCGACGACTGCTTCTCGGCACTCGACGCGGCAACCGACGCCCGGCTGCGCGCCGCGATCAAAGTCCCGACACGGGACGCGGTAGTCGTCATCGTTGCGCAAAGGGTGAGCACGATCATGCACGCCGACCGCATCATCGTGCTCGACGACGGGGAGATCGCCGGGATGGGCACGCACGCAGAGCTCCTGTCGAGCTGCGACACCTACCGGGAGATCGTCCGGTCCCAACTGGGTGAGGACGCCGCCGCATGATCGGCGGACGGCCCGGGGGCCGTAGAGGGCTGGGCGGGGCCTCGCCCGGGGCGCGGACGAAGGACCTGCGGGGAACCCTGCGGCGACTGCTCGCCCGGCTGCGTCGCGAATGGGTCCGTCTCCTCGTCGTGCTGTTCGCCGGCGTGACCTCGGTCGGGTTCATGGTCTCCGGCCCGAAGATCCTCGGAAACGCGACGAACATCCTGTTCAACGGGGTGGTGGGTAAGAGGTTGACCCCCGGGATCACAAAGGAGCAGGCGATCGCCCTCCTGCGGGCTCACGGCCAGGGCCAGCTCGCCGACATGCTCTCCGGGATGAGCGTCACGCCGGGGAAGGGCGTAGACATACCGCACCTCGGCCTCGTCCTCGGCGCGGCGGCGCTCGTCTACCTGCTCGGCGCGGCATTCAGCTATCTCCAGGGATACCTCATGGCGGGGATCACCCAGCGCACGATGTTCGGCCTCCGCCGCGAGGTCGAAGAGAAGCTGGCGCGGCTGCCGTTGAGATACTTCGACAGCCACCCGCACGGCGACATCTTGAGCCGTGTCACGAACGACATCGACAACCTCACGACCACGTTGCAGCAGGGACTGAGTCAGCTCCTCACCTCGGTGCTCACCGTCGTTGGGGTGATGGCGATGATGTTCTGGATTTCCCCCGTGCTCGCGGCGGTTTCCGTCATCGTCATCCCGGCCGCGATCGTCATCACCTTCTTCATCGCGCGCAGGTCACAGATCCAGTTCGCCTCGCAGTGGAAGCAGACCGGCTCGTTGAACGGACTGGTCGAGGAGACCCACACCGGGCACGTGCTCGTGCAAGTCTTTGGTCAGCGCTCCGCCACGATCGACGAGTTCGGACGCCAGAACCGGCGCCTGTTCGACGCGAGCTTCCGGGCGCAGTTCCTGTCCGGGGTCATCCAACCGGCGATGCAGTTCTTAGCGAACGTCAACTACGTCGTGATCGCCGTCTTCGGCGGCTACCGGGTCGCCTCTGGGGCAATGTCCCTCGGCGACGTGCAGGCCTTCATCCAGTACTCACGCCAGTTCACCATGCCGATCACGCAGATCGCGAGCCAGATGAACCTCCTGCAATCCGGCCTCGCCTCCGCCGAGCGGGTCTTCGAGTTCCTCGACGCGCCCGAGGAGGCCGCCGACCGTGAGCCGGCGGCGGTGACGGCCCTCAGGCCCGCGGTGGCCGGCAGGTTGGAACTGCGGCACGTGTCGTTCCGCTACGAACCCGACAAGCCCCTGATCGAGGACTTCACCCTCGAGGCCGCGCCCGGCGAGACCGTTGCGATCGTCGGCCCCACGGGAGCAGGCAAAACCACGATCGTCAACCTCCTCGTGCGTTTCTACGAGATCGACTCTGGCAGCATCATCCTCGACGGCGTGGACTACCGCGATCTCACCCGCGACGAGGTCCGGCGTTCGTTCGGCATGGTCCTGCAGGACACCTGGCTGTTCGCGGGCACGATCTGGGACAACATCGGCTACGGGAAGGAGGGCGCGACTCACGAGGAGATCGTCGAGGCTGCCCGGGCCGCCCACGTCGACCATTTCGTGCGCACGCTGCCCGACGGGTACGACACCGTGCTCGATGCGGACGCGTCGAACCTCTCGGCGGGCCAGAGGCAGCTGCTGACGATCGCGCGGGCCTTCCTCGCCAGTCCCGAGATCCTCATCCTCGACGAGGCGACGAGCAACGTGGACACCCGCACCGAGGTGTCCATTCAGCAGGCGATGACCCGACTGCGGCGCGGCCGGACGAGCTTCGTCATCGCCCACCGTCTGTCGACGATCCGCGGCGCGGACACGATCATCGTCATGGATGCCGGGCACATCGTGGAACAGGGCAATCACCTCGAGCTGCTCCGCCGTCGCGGCTTGTACTACTCCCTTTACAACAGCCAGTTCACCGAGGCCGAGAGCGCGGCGAGCTGAGGCCGGAAACAGCCAAGGCGGCCGCGACCGACTTCGGCGCGGGCCGCGACTGCCGGGTGCCGCGCCTTGCGATGGGCGCGGGACTCGTCCTCGGCCTGCCATAGGCAAGGCGGTCGCAACCACTGGCTCGATCCGGCTGGTCCGGGCCGTCCAACCTCCGATCGACCGAGCAGGAACGCTGCCGATCGGCAGGCGACAGCGGCAAGCTTGCCGCTCGGCGCGTGAAGGGCGATTCCCGCTGGCCGTCCGCGACCAACCTGACCAGGGCGCCGGTCACGGTCTGCGTTCGGCAATCGCCGACTGCAACAAGTGCGCCCCCACACTGGCTCGTTGCTCCTCCCGTCGCGCGACCGGTCCCGACGGCTCCCCGGGGCGCGATGAGAAGGTCTCGGTTCTGTTGACCGTCGCGAGCACGGCCCAATCCGGATGGGCACGTCGGCCGTATCCCTGGTGCGATGCCCCGCCGACTCTCACCCGCCGAGCCTTGCCCAGCTGACGGCCCGCGGGGTCCGGCCGGCCGACGCAGGGTCACCGGAGTACGGAAACGGCACCACTGGATCCGCTGGCTGGCCGGCGGCATGATCCTCGTCGTCGGGCTCGCGATCGCCGGTCCTTTTGTCTACATCCATTTCATCGCGGGCCCCCCGAGACCGAGACTCACGCTGCCCGAGTCCAAAGGGACCCTCCCGCCCCCCGTGGCCACGGCGTCAACGGACGGGACCTGGAACGTCACCACAGGATCGCGGGCCGGGTATCGGGTGCAAGAGATGCTCCTCGGTCAGGCCGACACCGCTGTCGGCCGCACCTCCGACGTCTCGGGAGCGGCCGTGCTCGCCGGGACCGTCCTGCGTTCGGCGCGCTTTAGCGTGGCACTGGCGACAGTGATCAGTGACCAGGGCGAGCGCAACGTCGCCTTTCGCGGCCGGATCATGGACGTCGCCCGCTACCCGACCGCCACCTTCGTCCTCACATCGCCAGTCGTGCTCCGGCGCATACCCCCACCCGGCAAGATCCTCGCGACCAAGGCCCGAGGCGACCTGACGATGCACGGCATCCGGCGCGCGCTCACGGTCAAGATCAGCGCCGAACGGACGGGCACCTCGATCTACGTGCTCGCCGACGCGACGGTGGTCTTCGCCGGATGGCACATCGAGAACCCGAGTGTCGGCGGGTTCGTGACGACGGCCAACCGAGGCACCCTCGAGGTCCTGCTCCACCTTGTGAAGGGCGCCGTCCGGCCGGCTAGGCCGAGCGTCCCGGCTGGCACCGTGCCCGGCGGGGTGACGCTGCCGGCGACGACCGTCCCCCCGTTGTCGATCAACCCGAAGCGCTGAACCGCAAACCGCCTCGGCACGCCGGCAGCGGCGGGAAGACGCGGCCGGCGACTCTGGGCGCCGCCGGCTCGGTCACCAACCGTCGGCGCGCCCACCCGGAGCCGACGGGCAACCCGCCTACTTGAGCAGGCTCCTTAGCATCCACGCTGTCTTCTCGTGCACCTGCATCCGCTGGGTGAGCAGATCCGCCGTCGGCTGGTCGCTCGCTTTCTCCGCGACGGCGAACGCGGCACGGGCGGTCCGCACCACGGCTTCCTGGCCAGCGACCAGGCGGCGGAGCATCTCGGTCGCGTCCGGCGAGTCGCTGTCCTCCGAGATCGAGGACAGCTGGGAAAATTCACGAAACGTGGCGGGCGCGGGAGCGCCGAGGGCCCGGATGCGCTCGGCGATCTCGTCCACGGCGAGCGCGAGCTCGTTGTACTGGGTCTCGAACATGAGGTGGAGGGTCTGGAACAACGGACCCGTCACGTTCCAGTGGTAGTTGTGCGTCTTCAGGTACAAGGTGTAGGTGTCACTGAGAACCGCCGACAGACCCCGGACGATCTCCCCGCGCTCGTCGGCCGGGATGCCGATGTCGATGCCCGCTTCAACGCTTGACATGTTCCTCCTCGCCCGGAGGTTGTTCGCCCTCCGGGACCGTCAGCGCCCGGTGAACGTCGACGGCTCAGGCCGCCCAGCCGATCGCCCGGCTTCACCCGGCGCCGTCATCGTAACGCTGGCTCCGGCACCCGAGTTCGTTGGTTCGCGGGTCCCACCCCTTCCCGCCACTTTCGCATTCGCTGCGAACTACCCGGGCCCACGCAACGAAAGCGACCGCCTACCCCACCCGCGGCGAACGGGGCACGCGGCGAAGATCATGCGGTGACCAGGTCACGTCGGCCCAGCGCCGCCGTCCCGATCGCCACGCCGACGAGACCGATCGCGACCATGACCACGGCGGCGACGGCATCGATCGGCGCGGCCGGCGCCGGCGCGACGTGGTGGAACGCCGAAAGGTCGAGCACCCAGCCGGGGGCCTTCGTCATCGCCCCGACAAGCTCGAGGAAATAGGAGACGACGACGGCCCCGATGCCGACCGGCACGCAGGCGCGGGGGACGACCCCGAAGGCGGCGGCCGCGACGCCGAGGAACAGTACGGCCACCGGGACACAGTTCGCCGCGGCCGTCAGCATCGACGGGAGCGGCACACCGCTGTCGTGGACCGCGGCACCGGCCCAGGCCAACACCCCGGAAATGATGGCAACGAGTGCCACGCCGACGATCGCGGCCGCGAGCCGGGTCAGCGCCCAGCGACTCCGTCCGATGGCGCGGGCGAGGATCGCATCGAGCCGCCCGCTCGACTCCTCCTCCCGCATTGCGCCCACTTGAACCACGGCGAAGAGCGCGATCGGCAGCGCGGCGAAGACGAACATCATCCCGAGGATGTCCCCCGGCCGGTTGAAACTCGCGATCCCGAGAAGCCGGAGGATCGCCTGCATCGCCGCCTGCTGGCGGATGAAGCTCGTCACGTCCTTCGTGAGCAGGCCAAGGACAAACGTGTACAGACCGATCCCCGCCGCCCAGGTGACCACCGCGGCGCGCTCGGTGAGCAGCGTGAACCCGGCCATCCCCCCGAGAAGGCGCGAACGGACACGGGTCCTGTCGCGCTCGGCGACGAGTCCAGTTCCGAGATCTCGGGCGGCGAGGAGGCAGGTGGCGATGGCAACGAAGAAAAAGGCCCCTCCGAGAAGGGGAACCCCCGCCACGAGGTTCGTCCCCGAGAACGGCCGGATGTTCTCGAGCCAGCCGAGCGGTGTCGTCCAGCGGGCCCAGCCGAGCGTGCGGGTCCCGTCGGCGACGACGCGGACGAGGAACGAGGCAGCAAGGAGAGCACCGGCCAATCCCGTCGCGTGGCGCCGGTCCGCGAAGAGCTGCGAGGTGACGGCCCCGACACCGGCAAAGAATCCGCCCACGGCGAGTGTCCCCGCGGCGAGGGCGAAGGCACCACCCGCCGGGAGCCCCGCTCCGGCCAGCGAAACACCGTAGACGATGAAGCTGCAAAAAAGGAGCGAGGCGGTCGCCGTCATGTCGGCGAGGAGCGCGCCGGAAGCGGTGATCACGCCGGACAGCACGAGCTCCCGGCGCCCGTCCTGTTCCTCACCCCTCAGGACCCGGGTACTCGACAGGAGTCCCCACGCCCCGGCAAGCAGGCCGATCATCCATGTCATTCGCCAGGTCGTGAAGCCACCGACCGTGTCGATCCGGCGGGCGACACCGTAGAGCCCCTGCAGGCCGTAGTTTCCCTGGACGCTGCGGGCGAGCAGTACACGCGAGGCGGCCGTCGGATACGCCGCTTCGTACGCCTTGGCCGCCGCAATGCTTCCGGCCGCGAACACCACGGTCCACGACGCGCCCTGGTGCCACTGGAGGCGCAGCGAGTGCCGGAAGGCCCGTGTCCAGGTGACGAGCGGCGTGCTCACGTCTCGTCCGGCCCGTAGTGCGAGAGGAACACCTCTTCGAGCGTCGGCTCCCGGCTCTCGACCGAGACGGCGTCGAACGGCGCGATCGCGCGCAGGAGCGGCGCCGTGCTCCCCCGTACCTGGAGGCGCGCGGTGCGGCCCGTCCAGACGACGTTCGACGCGCCCTCGACTCCCGAAAGATCGGGCACCTCACCTTCGAAACGGATCTCGACCGCGTGGGTCTCGAGGTGGCGCAGCTCGGCGAGCGTGCCGACGTCGACAAGACGCCCCCCGCGGAGAATTCCGATGCGATCGCAGAGCGCCTCCACCTCAGCAAGGATGTGCGACGAGAGGAAGACCGTCTGGCCCCGCTCGCGTGCCTCACCGACACAGGCACGGAACGTCGCCTCCATCAGAGGGTCGAGGCCGGCCGTCGGCTCGTCGAACACGAACAACTCCGCCCGGGTCATCAGCGCCGCGATCACGGCGATCTTCTGGCGGTTGCCCCTCGAATACGAGCGCGCCCTTTTCGTCGGGTCGAAGTCGAACCGCTCGCACAGCTCGTCCCGGTAGGCGAGGTCGGCGGAGCCGTGGAGCGACCCGAGCAGCTCGAGCGTCTCGCCGCCGGTGAGCTGCGGCCAGATCGCGAACTCTCCCGGCACGTAGGCAACGCGGGCGTGGAGCCGCGTCGGATCCCCCCAGGAGTCGAGACCGAGGACGCGGGCACTTCCCGAGGTCGCCCGCAGCAGGCCGAGCAGAAGGCGCACCGTCGTCGTCTTGCCGGCGCCGTTCGGGCCGAGGTATCCGAAGATCTCGCCCCTGTTCACCTCGAGGCTCAGCCGGTCGAGGGCGATCGTGCGGCGGAAGTGCTTGCTCAACAGTTCGGTGGTGATCACTGGCTCCATGCGAGGGCGCTCCTTCGTCGTCTCTTCGGCTCAGACCATAGGGCCCGGTCTGTGTCGCAAGCCTTGGGTCGCGCCGCCCGCAGGTGTATAGCTAGTGGTGTGGATTCAGAGGGAGCTACGAAGGACGTCGTGGTCGTCGGGATCGACGGAACCCCTTCGTCGGTCAACGCCCTGCGCTGGGCGGCTCGTCAGGCCGAACTCACCGGCGCGAGGCTGCGCGTGGTGACGACCTGGGCGTTTCCTGCCACGGTCGGCTGGGTGCCGCCGTACCCGGAGGACTTCGACCCCGAAGCGGATGCCCGCGCCGTACAGGACGCGACGATCGCCGAGGCGCTCGGAGACGACTCGAGGATCCCGCTCGACCGCGTCGTCGTCGAAGGCCACGCCTCGACGACGCTCATCGAGATGTCGCACGAGGCCAGCCTGCTCGTCGTCGGCTGCCGCGGCCACGGGGAGGTCACGGGGCTCCTCGTCGGGTCGGTGAGCGAGCACGTCGTCTGCCACGCCAGCTGCCCCGTCGTCGTCGTCCGCCACTGATCCTCCCGGCCGACCCGGGCCGGCCAGACATCGGGAGGCTCCGGCCCAAGACCTTCCTCAGATGTCGGAGCGGTCCTGTCGCGCCCGGGAGTTGGCGAGTGGCCCGAGCTCGCCCGGGCGAGCTCGCCAGCGATTGTCGCGCGCAATTCGGCCGCGACGCGTGCCGACGTCTTCCGTTGTCACCCGAGAAGCCGACGACCAGGACGTGGGCCGCCCTCGACCGGGCGCGATGGTCGCTGAACGCCCCGGCGGAGTTGAGACGGATCCAGCCCTCTGGGCCTTTCCCGTCGCTTTTCGACCCTTCTACGCGCGGCTGCCCCGTGCACCTTCCCCCGTGGCGAGGCGGCGCGCGCCCGGTCAGGTGCCCCCGGGCTCGCCGAGGCGGGCACGGTAGAAGGCGAAGACCTTCCCCCACCCGTCGACCGCCTGCTCGGGACGGTACGACGCACGTTCGCTCGCGAAGAAGGCGTGCCCGGCGCCGTCATAGCGGTGGAACTCGTAGTCCTTGCCGCAACGGCGGAGCTCGGCCTCGATCTGGTCGACCTCTTCCGGAGCGGGGAACTGGTCGTCGTTGCCGAAGATGCCGAGGATCGGACAGTGCATGTCCCGGGTCAGCTCGATCGGCGACACCGGTTGCAGGGCGCTCAGCTCCCCGGGGGGCATGACGACGCGCCCTCCCCAGCAATCGACGGCGGCATCGAGCTCGGTGCTCGTGCACGCCGCGAGGTAGGCGTGGCGACCACCCGAGCAGAAGCCGATCACCCCGACCTTGCCGTTCGCCTCGGGTTGGGAGCGGAGATATGCGGCTGCCCCCTCGATGTCACCGACGACCTGCGCGTCAGGAACGCCCCCTTGTGCCCGCGCCGCCGCGGCCAGGTCGTCCCATCGCCCCGGTCCCAGGCGTGAGTAGAGATGCGGCGCCACCGCCGCGAAACCGTGGACGGCGAGCTTGAACGTCACCGTACGCGTCCACTCGTCCCATCCCGGCATGTGGTGGACGACGACAACGCCGGGGATCGGCCCGCGGCCGACAGGACGCGTGAAGTACGCCTCGACCGGGTCTCCGTTGTGGCCGACGACCGTCACGACCTCAGAGCAGATCTCGTCTGGCATGAAAGACACACCCTCCTCGTCCAACCGCTCCGAACGGAGCCGCCCGGGAAATCGCCCCTTCGAGATCGAGCGTTGGCAGTGTACCGCCGCGCTACCCGGCTACCTCGAGCCGCCACGGTCCCGCCGTGGCGGAGAAAAGCCCCTCTCCGGTCCGCTCTCCGCCGGTATCGCCGTCTCGCGCCGGCACCAAGGCGCCGGGGCGATAACCGTCCAACGCAAGCGCGGCTACGGCGCTGGGTCTCAGCTCGGTTCTTCTGCGGGAACAACGAGGACTGCCGGCAATCCCCGTCCGTGTGCCGCATTCGACGCCATCACCGTGAACTCGTGGCTGAGCCGGGGCGAAAGCCCCACCAGCCGCGCCGCGCGGGACCGTGGACCGAAGTGCCGCGTACGCGCCGCCGTGCCGGGCGTCGACGCAACCACGAGGTAGGAGGTGATCCGCGAGCCGCCGTCGCTCGCCGGCACCTTCCAGGTCAAGTCGACCACGGTTCCCTTGCGCACGAAGCTGAGCGAGCGCGGCGGGCTCGGGGCGCTCGCCACGTAGCGATACGAGATTCCCGTCAGCGCCGCCGAACGGCGACCGGACACGACCACGGTGACGGCGACGCGCGACCCGGCGACGCCGGGCGGCGTACGGACCCGCGCGACAAAGGGGTCGCCCCGGGGATAGGCGGGCGCCGTTGCCACCGGACCGGAAACGGCCGGGCCAAACAGGGCTGCCGAAGCCTCGTCGACGTTCTGGCCGAAAAGGGTCACCTCGGCCCCGCCGGAGGCGGGGCCCGTCGCCGGGGACACCGCCACGAGCGAGGGCGGTTCCCGGCCCACGTAGACGAAGGTGTCGACCGATGAGAGGGCGAGAGCACACTGCCTCGCCGAGCACGGCACGACGTCAACGGGTCCGCCGAGATGCGCCGGGGTTCTCACCGTCAGTACATCGGCGGAGACCCGGGTCAGCGTCGAGCGGGGGGCGACCGCGAGCTCCCCCGGCGAGAGCTCGCCGACGAAGGCGACGAACCTGGTGCCCGAGAGCCCGGAACCGATGATCTGGAGCTCCGTCCCTCCCGCCGTCGGACCACCGAGGACCGACAGCCTTCGCACCGCAGGCGCTCCGGCACCTGGCGAAGCGACGGTGTTGCTCAGCCCGCCAGCGGTCTGGACGCTCACGCCGCCCGCGAGCACCGCCGACGAGCGGCCACTCGGATCCTGCACGGTCGGCGTGAGGACCATCGAGGTGGGCGTGAGGTAGTCGATCTTCGTCTGCTCGCTCTCGACCAAAGATGCCGGTCCGAGGTTCACCCAGTCGAAGGTGAGAACAGAGAAACCCGACCCGAAGATGCGCACCGGCGACTTGTTATTCCGGCCGGCGACGACGAGCGACACCGTCGGGGTGGGAACGTAGTCGTACTCCGTCGCCGCCGGGGCGACTTCGCTCCCCGATCTTCGCTCGATCACGCCTTGCGGTGCGAAGACGACCGGTCCGACCGGAGACGGCAGGATCGGCGCCGTCGCGTTCGTCCCCTCCGGCGTCGTCACCGTGACCTCGACCTGACAAACGGTTGAACGGCTGAAGCCCTCCCCGGCAGCGCACGCCGTCGCTGGCGACTCGGCGGGCACACGCGCCCTGATCTCGTAGTCGTGCACGACGGTGACCGCGGGTGAGGCAATCCCGCCGAAGCTGACCGACGGTGGGCGGTTGATGGAGAAACCGCTCCCCCAGATCGTCACCGAACGGCCCCCTGCGACGTTCCCCGCGGGCGGGCTGATCGCTGCAACGCTCGGCATCGCCTGACTGGCCGCGTTCTCAGCGACGTAGTCGTAGAGCGACGCGGCCGTTGCCGCGCTCGTCGCCTCATTCGACCCGTCCGTGACCGTGACCGATACGTCGACAGCGCCCGCGGCGCCCTCCGGCGCGGTGCGCGGGGGCACGGCCGAGGAGGGCACGGTGACCGTGATCGACGCCGGCGAGACGGTGTCGACCACCGCCGGTGACACACCGAACTCGACGTGGAGAGACGAGCCGGGGGTTGAGAACCCGCTGCCGGTCAAGGTGACGAGGTTGCCGCCGACCGTCGGTCCGTAGGCGGGGGTGACCCCCGTCACGACCGGAGCGGGAAGCGCGCCGGCGCTCTCGGTCGCGACGGCACACAGCGCGGTCGCCAGTCCGCCGCTGCCCGAAGCGCCGGTGACGATCGGAGAACCGAGACCCGAGGCGAGGTTGTACCCAACACCGGCGTCGTAGCCGAGCCCCAGGTGGAAAACGTCGTTGTTGCCGACCGTGATGTCGTTGAACGACGTGGCGTAGCTCGAGGCCGCCACCGCGTACAACTCGGGCGCGACGAACCCGAGGTCATGTCCGCCGGCTGTCACGGCGAGCGAGCTACAGGCACCGGGCGACGAAGCGATGTCCGCGAGGATCGCGGCCCAGGTCGGCGCGGCGATCGACGTCCCGCCGAGCGTCGACCACGCGGCGCTCGACGAAGACGAGAAGCTCGCACTGTAGAAGGTGACTCCCCTCCGTTCGTCGGCAGCCGAGCTCACGTCCGGAACGAGACGCCTCGCCGCGTTCTCCGTACCGGGAACACCGGACTTCGCCTGCCAGACCGGACTGTCCCAGGAGTTCGAGGCCCCGCCGCCAGTTCCGCCTTCCGAAGAACCGTCGTTCCAGACCCGCTCCATGCCGCGTCCGAGCGGAGGCGTGTCAGAAAGGAGCGAAGTCCCCCCGACTCCGACGACGTACGGCTGAGAGGCCGGGTCGTCGACCGACAGGTAAGGCCGCACGGGCTTCGTCGTAGAGAACTGCGTTCCCGCGCAGTCGTCCGACCCCGTGTCGCCTGAGGACGCGAGCACGGTCTGACCCTGCGCCGCCGCCTCTTCGAAGATGTAGTTCTCGACCTGCTGGACTCCCGGTTCCGAGATTTGCAGCGACGTCTCACACTCGCCCCAGCTCGTCGACAGAATGTTCGCCTGGTCGGCGCTGACCATCGCGTTGTAGGCGTCGATCGGTCCGAACGAGTTATTCGGGGCCTCGTAAACGTCGAGATGCGCCTCCGGTGCAAGCGCGGCGAGCATCTCGAGGTCGAGGGCCGCCTCGCCGGTTCCAAAGCCGTGCAGATCGAACCCGTCGATCGGGATCGTCCGGATAACGCTCGTATTGTCGGAACCGAAGAAACACCGGTCGAAAGAGGCGACGTCGCTGCCGGCAAACGGCTCAAGTTCGAGCACCCCGATCGTCTGGCCGCCGCCGAGGCCGCCGGCGGCGTAGAGCCCCGTCAATCCGTAGGCCTGCGCGATCTCATCCTCGGTCCAGCCGTCGTTGCCCTGCGCGACGAGAGTCGCCGCTTCACAGGCCTTTGGTGTCGCCCGCGTCAACGAGGTTGCGCGCGACGGGGTGACGGTGATCCCTGCAGCTGAACGCCCGTTGCGTTTGCGCAGCATCATCGAATGTGGCACGACAAGATTGTCGAGACCCAGCACTGCCGAAACAGCCCCCGCAATCCGCGACGGAAGGCGGGGAGCCATCGCCGGTGCCCAGCCCGTCATCCGGCTTGAAAGGCGGTACGCGATGAGATGCGTGTGGAACGCGGATTCGACCTCGCCGACGGTGCCGGTTACCGGGACGATGAGCCCGTTCACTGACACTGTTCCGACGCGCAGCCGCGATTCCCGCAGTACCCGTTCGACCGCAACCGTGGCCGCAGCCGAAGGACCGAACTCCGCCGCGAACATTCTCGGCGTGAGATAACGATGATAGAAGGGCGAACCCGGCATCGAAACGGCCGTGGCGAAGTCTCTGAGCGCCCCTGGATTGCGCGGTCGCAAGGCGACACCAAGTGAGATCACCCGCGCCGCTGCGAGCGGCCCGACACGTTGGGCCCCGTGCAATTCGCCCGGCACGCCGCCGACTGCGACGAGCGGTTCCTCCGTGGAGGCCGCCCGATTCGAGGCCGGCAACGCCCCCGCCTTGGGAGTGACAAGCGCCGCCAAGGTCGCGAGCAGAACCAGGCAACCGATCGCCGAGCGCGAGCGGCGCGTCACATGGCGTGACGGCTCATCGCCCAACCGTGTCATCGTGCAACCGAGAATGTGAGACGTTCCGGCCGAACTCGACAAGAGGTCTCCTTGCACCCCAGTTGATTGCCTTCGATCCGCGACTGCCGACGATACCCGCTCACGTTGGGAACATATTCTCAGTCGCGGCCCCGACCGGCCGATCTTCGCTACCCTTGGTCCCGTCTTCGAGGTCGACGCGACGACGCGGAAGACGTATTTCCGGAGAGGTGCGAGAGCGGCCGAATCGGGCTCACTGCTAATGAGTTGACCTGGGAAACTGGGTCCGAGGGTTCAAATCCCTCCCTCTCCGCTCGTTGTCATAATCAAAACGTCGTTCCAGTCCAGCGGGGGTTCCGCGTCCGTTCGCGCAAGCAGAGAATGATTCACGTTCGAACCCGACACGGAAGCGATTCCATACCCACCAGGGAAGGCTGCCCAGACGCTCGGCTCGGAGCTTCGGCCCTTGTCGCCCGGTCGGTCACCGTCCGTGGTGGTCGCGGCTGCAATTGGCCAGCGGGTTGGGCACATGACCAGGCGACAATGAGCCGGTAGGGATTAGGGGCAATCTCGTCGACGTGCAGCCCGAACGACAATTCGCCAGGGCTCCTGTCACGATTCTCAAAGGGGCTGCCATGAACGAAGAGGGCTGGTACGTCGACTCGTATGGACTGCACGAGGCTCGCTGGATCTCCGACGGGGCTCCCACGACGCTCGTCCGCGACGGCGGCTTGGAGACACAGGACCCTCCGCCTGACACTCCGCCCCCTGTACCATCTGAGTTGCTCGCCGAGACGGATCTGACCGACGGCGGCGATCTCCGACGCGCCGATAGGCCGAGACCACGTCCTTAGACCCCGATGCTGAAAAAGACGCTGCCTGGCTCGGATTTGCTGAATGAACCGCCCCGTTAGAAATGGTCACTACGAAACCCGGGGCGGTTCACACTGACTGTGGAGGGGAATGGGCTCGAACAACGACGCGCCGCTGGGCTCACCCAAGCAGATCGTTGATCAAGTGTCTGACGTGATCCCAGAATTCCTGCTCGAACGTTGTCCCACTTTCTCCGCCAAGTAGGCATCACCCTTCTGCCCCGGCGTCGCGATGTCGACGCGGCCGACCGGCTGTCGCTCCGGCGACGCTCGACGTCCCAGTTCCTCACCCAAGGACAGCAGGCCGCGCAAGGGTAGGTACGGCACGATGGCCTCCAACCCGCCGTGTGGCAAGCCCGCGGACGACCGCACCCGATCCCGGTTCAATCCCGTGGAATTCCAGGAAACGTCGGCTTCGACGGCACCTTGCGAGAAGAACCCGGCGTTCCTCGGACATGGCCGTCGCGACACACCAGGCCTGATCTCGCCCCGTCACGTCGCCCGAGAGCGGGCGTGAATCGCCCTTTCCCCGGAACGGGGCCCCCGCCGTCCGTGCTCCGCACGTGCCGCAACGTTCGGTCCCATCCTGGCCGTCACCGCGATTCCTCGGTCTCCTCAGTGCCGCCGTCTGGCTGTTCGTCGGAGCTTTGTCGTGCCAGATCACCTTGTCGGGAAGGCGCCGACTGGCCTGGGGCCGGTGGTTTCGGTGACACAGCCGGCCAACCCGGCGGCCTCTCCGGAAGTTCACCCGCAGGGGAAACCTCGCGCGGGGTTTTCGGTGGCCATCGTGGTCCCGCCGATGGCAGCACTGGAGGACTCGCCGAGTCCTGCCACGGTAGCGGGCCTTCGGCGGAACTCGTGCTCCATCGAGCCCCGGCCTGCGTCGCCTCGGAACCGGAACCGGCGGGCACCAAGTCCGATCCTCGGCCGAATTCGGAAGGTGAGAACCCTTCCTTGCGCAGTCGGAGATCGAGGTAGGTGACCGCGACGAACGCGACGACCACGGGGGCGAGGGCGAGCTCGACGAATGCCGAAGCGAGCTGCTCCGCGACGGCCTGACTCGTCTGAGAAACGTGGAAGACGGCCCCCGCGACGGTGGTGGCGATGGCCGCCCAGAGAATGAGGAACAGCTCCACCAGTAGGTATCCGCCAAAGACGGGCCACCACCGCCCCCTGACGAGATAAGACGACCGAGAAAGCGCGTCACGACTGGTGCGCCGCTCGAGAACGGCAACGGGCATCGCGACAAGCCACGTGAACCAGAGATAGACGCCTGGGACGATGAACAACAACAATCCGAGCCCGGACAGCACGCTGACTAGCACTCCGACGGTAAGCACTGGTCCGGCCTGGGCCGAAGCGACCCGGAGAGATTGGCGCCCGTTCGCTGCACGTCCGGCGGCGAGGTTCGTCGCGGCGTGGATGCCGGCTGCCTGCGCGAGAAGGTTCCCCAGGACGAATACCGCGACGCCGACGAATTCAGCGGCGCGCGCTGAACCCACCGGACTCAGGCTCATTCCGCTCCTCGCTCGCCAGTACGCGAGGGCAGCGCCTCCTACGACGAACGTTGGGACGAGGACGACGGCGGTCGCGCCGATGAGGACGCGGTAGTTCCCGATGCCGAGGCTGATCGCGCTTACAGCGAGCTCCCGCGCGCTCTTCGGCCGTGGACCCTCGTGAGCGGCGGCAGGACCGACCACGATGCCGGACCGTATCAGGTCCAGGTCACAGTGCCTCCCTCCAAGGGCCAACGGCACGGGTAACATCCAGGGCTTACGGTGGCGTGCAGCCGTGACGCCCGAAAGGCGTCCGCGGGTGACCTGCGCTCGTAGCTCAATTTGGACAGAGCATCTGACTACGGATCAGAAGGTTGGGGGTTCGAGTCCCTCCGAGCGCGCTAGCTGGGATTTCAGGTTCGAGTTGGGCAAGCGAACAAGCGAATAGCGCTTGCAGAGCGTCTCGCAGGCGCGAGTACGCGTTGTCGGAGAACATTCGATGGCGCTGCGAGCCGAACACAAAGTCGTGCGTACAGCTGGGATCGTTGTCAGTACCGAGCTTCCATCGCAGAGACCGTGTCCTGGCCGTCGTAAGTTCCAGCTTTGCGGCGAGAGTTTTTGCCGTCCACGGGAACCTCTTCTGTAGGTCCACTTTCCGAATCGCGGGCCGCCGCGGCATGCTGGTGCGAGCGCAAGGCGAAGGCATCGATCTCCTCTCGAGTCAGTTCGTAGCGGTCGGAGACATTCTGCGCCATCTTGATCATCTCGACGTAAGCGTCTCGCGCGACGAGTACGGGATTCGGTGGCCCACCGGCTCCGCCCCACATGGTGTCGAGCAAAAAGATGGGACCGCTCGGGCTGAATGGCGCGTCGTCCTTCATCCGGGCCAATCCCGAGCGCGACATCGACTCGACCTCGGCCGCCAGGCCGATACCAAGTTCGTTGCTCCGAATGGCGTGGGCGATGTTGATGGCGCCGGTAGGTGATGAGACGCAGAATCGATTGACGGTGACAGCCGGTACCGAGTCCGGGAAGCCCGCGGTCAAGGCGCCCCAACGGGCGATGTCTGCCATGCCTTCGGGAGCGACACTCACACAGCCAACCGTGATGTCCTCGATCCGATCCAGGGGAAGCCGACATGTTCACAGGCCCCCACCATGGTCTGCCCCAGGAGATCATCGGTGCGCAGGTGCGACAGCGAGCGGTACTGGCCTAGTTTGAATTATCGCGCCGTCGTGAGTGCAGCCCATCGGGAGACTTGCCCGCCCCGGGGATCGGAAAGCTCTTCCAAGAATCGGCTATAGCTAACTGACTTCGCTACGGCCATAACTGTCCTACTGATTCTCCTCACCCGAAAGATCCTCTTCTGTCAACAACTCAGATATTGGCTACCTAACCAATCTTCCTAACGCTGAGTAGTCCGCCTTTATTCCTTAGGTGGCGCTCGATGACCTCGCGGCGCGAAGGGGTTGTCGTAGTTACGGCGTCGTCAAGGTCAAACTAGGCCACTACCCAGCGAGCCACCGTAACGCCCGACCGGAGTTCGTTGGCCGCCAAGGGTGAATGCCTCGGTCATTGGGTGGTTCCTTCCTACCGGGCCAGGGAAGCGTCGAGGATGATGTCTGGCACCCCGGCCAACGCCCTGCTCACCGGACAGCCCGCCTTGGCGGCCAGGGCCTTCTCCACGAAGGTGGGCTCGTCGATGCCCGGCACCCGTCCCACCGTGACCAGTTCGATCTTGGTGATCGTCGGGGAACCATCGACAGGCCTCAGGGTGACCGTGGCGTCGGTGTGCACCGAGTCCGGTGGATGGCCCGAACTAGCGAGGAGGTTGGCAAGGGCCATCGAGAAGCAGGCGGCGTGTGCCGCCGCGATCAGCTGCTCCGGGTTGGACCCGGGTCCGTCCTCGAAACGGGACGTGTAAGTGTAGCCGCCGCTGATGGTGCCACCCGCGCTGAACGTGCCAGTACCAGTGGGCAGGTTGCCTTTCCACTCAGCGCTTCCCTTTGCCGGCATGAAGGCCTCCTTGGTGTGTCGTGGTCGCTTGTTGGTGAGAATCGTCCACTATCAAGAGATGGGCTGTTGACGACTCGCCCTCGGTGAAGAATCCGTCTGTTTCGCCCGTCTCCAGTACCCGGATGTCATGAGCGAACAACAGCTCGCCCCTCTATTCCGGGGCCCGCAGAGGCCGCTTGCCAGCGCGTAGGGTCGCCGGCCTAAGCGGCGGGATCACTGGGATCGGGTGCCGACGAGGTCCCGACCACAATGCCGGCGGAGCGTCGACAGCGCGGGCGATGGCGTAGGCGGCCGCCTCGTAGTTGACCCGCCAACCTACGAAGTCGAGCCACGCCTCTTCACTCGAGCGCTCGAGGGGAAAGTCCACTTTTCGTAAGCGGTCGATGGCGTCGCGGAATTCCTCGAAGCTGAGGGTGATGCCGTCGTTGGGATCGGCCTCGTCGGGGACGGCGAAGCCACGGGCCCGGGCGATGGCCGTCAGGCAAGTGAAGCCGCCGCGCAAGCACAGCCGGGCCGATACTGCACTAGGAGCGTCGGGCAACAGCGACAGATAGAGCGCGGCCGCATCAAGCACGGCCAGTTGTGCAGTCACCCAGGAGGAGAGCGCTCGTGGGGAGCGGAAGTTGGCGAGGGTCAGGTAGGTGGTGTGGCTCTCGGCCACGTCGGCCGACCAGCGTTCCCACTCCTCAAATAACTCTGGCAGCTCTCCCACGGCCGAGACACCGGAGCCCAACCCGTAGTGGGTGCGGGCCAGGAGTTCCGGACCCCAAGAAGGCACCCCGGCTCGGGAGTCCAGCAACGTCACGAGCGCTTCGCGCCGGTTGAAGGCGGCGTAGAGCGTGGGGAGGTAGCCGATCTGGAGGGCCACCGTGCCCAGACCGCAGAGGGCGGCGAGGGAGTCCAGTGCTGCCACAGGGCTGGAGTGAGGCGCCAGGTAACCCAGCGTGCACAGCGCGGACGCGGCTTGCTCAAACGCGCCGGACAGCCCCGCAGTGCCCACGAACGGCCACATCAGCAGCCCGAAGCCAACCTCAAAGGCCGCCAGCCACGCGACGATCTGCAGGATGAGTTGAATCGGAGCCTGGGCGGCCAGAATCCGATCGCGCGGCTCGTAGGAGTCGAAGTGGTCGGCGACGAAATGGAAGGTCGCATCGACGGCGATGGCGACGGTCCTGGGAAGCCGGCTGCGGATCCGGCGGGGGACGACGACCGTGCCGATCACACTCCATCCGGTGGCGAGAATCAGGAGCGCACCAACCAGCGCCGACAGGTCACGGCCGACAACCATGCCTCAGCTTCCCATGGATCGGCTGAGTGGTGACGACGAACTGGTCGGGCCCTGGTACCCCTACGGGTTCGTCGATCACCGACAACATCTCGGGTCTACCGAGTTGTGCGCCTGCGACCATTGTGGCCGTCCGAGCGAGCGCACCCTGGCCGGCGTTCTCGTCGGCAGCTCAGTCGTAGCTGGCAGTGGGAACCAAGCCGGCACGGCCGACTGCTCGTCCAGAGGCCCGAGAGCATCGAGTGTGCGCTTTCGTCAACGAAACCTCGGCTCGTGCCCGGGCCGAGCGGGCTGCGGAGGCCGCCGAGCGCCACCTCTAAGCGTTTGGCGACGACCCGGCCCGACGGCCCGTCGGTGCAGCGGATCACCCGCGAGTCGGCGACGGCCGAGCGGCGCCCCGCTGAGGGGCGAACGTACGGAACGCACGGCCGGCGGGGAGAGGGCGAAGCACAGCGCCGAGAGCAGCCACGCCTGCACACGGGAGGGGCAGGAGAGGGGGGCCGCCGAGAGCCTAGAGGGCGATAGGCCTCTTCAGGGCCCCGAGTTCAGCTTGGACTTCCGACGGCACGGCGAAGAGACCACGACGTCGATGCGGCGCAGGAACTCGGTGAAGTCCGCGTAGGCGTCGATGCCGAACTCCTCGCCGAGAGCCGCCGCCTTGTCGGCGTCGCGTCCCCAGACAACCGCAAGGTCAACCCTGGCTCGCGCGCCAGCACTGCTCCGTGCGTAACCCGAGCCCAGTACGCCGTACCCACAAGCCCGAACCTCAAGCGCCCTCCCTTGAAGTTCCGATCGACTCGTCCGCGATCCTCGGCGATCCCCAGATCTTGTTCAAGCCTGCCCGTATGAGACTGTCCAAACGAGGAACCGAACGGATCTGCAGGTACCCGGGTCTCAGCTCCGCCGCCAGCAAGATGGCGCCGACAACCCCGGCGGCGTCACCGAGCGCGGGCGCGACGACAAGTTCCTCCATCTGACGCGCCTCGGGGAAGTAACCCGCGTCAAGCAGCTCCCTCGTCCTCCGCCGGATGTCCGGCAGCAGGGCGACGTCGTGCATCACGCCACCGCCCAGAACGACGCGACTGGGGCGATAGGCGGTGATGAGATTTGCGAGCGCGTACGCGATGTACTCGATCTCCAGCACATGCGCGTCAGGAGGCTCCAAACCAGCCTGCGCCCACAGCGCCGACCGCTGCGCCCTTGCCGGACCCGACGCCAGGCCCTCCCAACAATTGCCGTGTAAGGGGCAGTTCCCGGTCCATGTCTGTTCGGGAGCACCCGGCTGAGTGTCGGTGCGGTGTTGGGGAATCCTCATGTGACCCATCTCGGGATGCGAGCGTCCGTGCACCACCGTCCCGTTGGCGATCGCCCCGACGCCGATTCCGGTGCCGACTGTTATGTACAACATGTCAGAGCATCCCTGAGCGGCACCCCAGGCCCGTTCTGCGAGCGCGGCTGCGTTGACGTCGGTGTCGAGCTTCACGGGCACATCGAGGGCCTCTTCGAACCTCGCGCGCAGTGGCCAGCCCCGCCACGCGGTCTTCGGGGTTGCCTGGGCGATGGCGCCCGTCTCAAGGTCGAGGGGGCCGAAGCTCGCAACCCCGAGTGACACCATCTGGCCCGAGCTCCTCTGCGCTTCGCTGAACCAGTCGATGGCCAATTTGGTCGTCGTCTCCGGGTCGGTCGTTGCGATGACGGTGCTGGCCCAAGCGTCCCCCGAACCGTCGCCCACCGCGCAGACGCATTTCGTTCCACCGAGCTCGATGCCGCCATATGGAGCCACGTCGTGTTCCTTCTCTAAGGGACTCAGATGCCTTCTGTATCACGTCGGTCGAAGCTCCAGCGCTCTGGGTAGGTGGTCACCCGTTCCCGATGAGTCGGGCCGGCTTGGGGTGCCGTGACGGTTCAACCGACAACCTTCCTAACCGCCGTCTCGCGTCGAGCAGCGCCACCGGCGCTCAGGTCCTTCCTGCAAGAACGGATGTGGAGGCTAGCCCCACGTGACACGGCTGCTCAGGGGCCCAGGTCGCTGCGGCTCGGATCGGGCCCCGACCTCGAGCTCGACCAATTGCGCCAAGAGCACGAAGGTTCTCGATCATCGGTGCTTCTGCGCAAGTTCCAGATCTCTTAAGGGACGATCGCCGCCTTCATGCAGGATGGCTCGTTCCGCAATGCCTCCAGAGCACTTTCGTAAGCGTCAAGGCTGAACTGGTGCGTGACGATACCCTCGGTTCGCACGCGACCAGACCGGAGCACGGCAAGGGCGTGGTCGAAACAGTGAGTCTGAGCGAATGAGCCCTTCACCGTCAGTTCACGACGGAATATCTCGTAAGGATGTATGGAAAGAACAGCCCCTTCGTCGGCCATCCCGTAGATGAGGATGGTGCCTCCGTCGCGGACGAGCGGCACGCACATCCCGCCGACCGCAAGGGAGCCGGTCGCCTCGACGATGACGTCGTAGCCGTCAGGTGCGCCGTCGCGCAGCGCCCCGAGCGAAGCCCCCGGATCCGCCCGGTCGATCTGCAGGGTCTTGTCGACCCCGTACTCACGGGCCAGGGCAAGCTTGTAAGCCGTCGGTGCCGCCACGGTTACCCGGGCCGCCCCACCGTGCATGAGAAGTTGCGCCAGCACGAGTCCGGTCGGGCCCGCGCCAAACAACAGCACATCTGAGCCTGGGCGCAGGTCGAGCACGTCCATTCCGTGTATCGCGCACGCAGTCGGCTCAGTCATCACCGCGGTGCTCGGACTCAGGTCATCTACGGGGAAGCACTTCTCGGCACGCACGATGACGAACTCGGCGAAGGCGCCCGGCCCGTTTACCCCCAGCGAATAGAAGTTCCTGCAAAACAGCGGCTGGTCGCGTCTACATGACGGGCAGTGGCCACAGAGCACGGTGTTGTCGGCGGCAACTCGCTGGCCGACAGAGAGCCCCTCGGCGCCTATCCCGACAGAATCGACGTGACCGACGATCTCATGGCCAGGCGTCAACGGATACTTCGAGAAGAAGCCACCGTCGTGGATATGAATGTCGGTCCCGCACATGCCGGCCATCTCGACCGCGAGCCGGACCTCTCCCGCGCCAGGCTCCGGCGTTGGGACCGTGCGGACTTCAAACTGCCGTGGAGCGCTATAGACGACGGCTTTCATATCGCTAACACCACTAACGCAGTGTATGAAGTGAACACACTCACCACCTGTGCTTGTCTCGTGTTGGAAACCTACAAAGAGGATTAGTACACGACTTACGAGCTGAATACGGCTCGCGCGGCCGCGAACCGTTCCCATCTGCTGTCAGGCAACCACCCCAAGATGCGGTGGCAGCCGGAATCAGGTGCCGGTGCTCACGAAGTTCACGACTCGGCGTGCTGCAAGACGTTTCTGGCCGTATAGGACCGACATCGACGCAGTAATTGCCACACCTAGGGTCATCCGCAGGCACAACACTTCACAAGCCCAGTGATCCGCGATTGGTTAGTTTGCCTCAGGGCAGACGACAACCACCTGGGCCGTCTGACCTGCCCCAGGATTCGTTTCCGGTCCCGCTGTTCGGATCAGGCGCTGTGCTGGTAGTTCAGGGAGCGCTCGAACTCGACTGGGGTGTGTCAGCCGAGGGCACGCTGGCGCCGGCGGCGGTTGTAGGCGCGCTCGATCCAGGTGACGACGGCGTAGCGCAGCTCGCTGCGGCTCGACCAGCGCCTAGGCCTGTCTACGGCGTCGACGAGCGGTCTGACCTCAGGTGAACGTCAAAGAACGCGGCGATCCGTCGCCGCGCGTCCTCGGCGGAGGGTCCGTCGTAGCCGTAGCTCTGGAACCTGCCCATCACCCGGAACAGGGCCGGGAGATGGTCGCCGGCGCCCTCGTGGTCGTTCAAGAACCCGTGCCCCGCGCCGGAGTACTCCTTCACGTCGTGGGCCACCCCGGCCGCGGTGAGCGCCTGCTCCAGCCGGCCGGCGGCGCCCCGGAGCGTCCGGTCCTTCTTGCCGTAGCTGGCGACGATCGGGCAGGATCCAGCGAGGAAGGCCGCGTTATAGGCGTCCTTCGGGGCTGATCCGTAGTTGACGCTCGCGGCCGCAAAGCCACGCCCGAGAGCAAGCATGAGGGCCAAACCGCCACCCATGCAGAAGCCGATGACGCCGACCGTGCCCGTGCAATCGTCGCGGCGGGCCAGCCAGGCACGCACCGTCTCGACGTCGTCGAAGGTTCCCCCCTGGCGGGCGGTGATGTCCCGCCTTACCGTGCGCACGCAGGCCATCTTCTTGCGTCCGTGGAACAAGTCCGGCGCGACGGCGAGGAATCCCTCATGTGCCAACCAGTCATCCTGGTTCCTCAGGTCCCGGGTCATGCCGAAGACGTCGTGGATCACGACCACCCCCGGTTCGGGGTGTCCGCTTGGGGGTGAGGCCAGGCAGGCGGGGATCTCGCCATGCGCCGACGGGATCGTCGCGTCCATGGCTGCGCCTCCCTCCGACACACGCGCCTGGGCGAAACCGACTACCCGGTGCGGTCTGCCCGAGCTCCGAGCGAACGATAGTGCCGTCGCCAGATCAATCGGTAGATGCGCACCTTGCGGGGGATCGCCCGCACCCCGGGAAGGAAGGGCACGAGCACGAGAAGGGCGGTCAGCACGACCATGATGGCCCAGACGAGGGCGTCGGCGTTCGACGACGTCGTGAAGGGCGGGATCTGGTACCAGAAGGTGTAGAGCCAGAGCCAGGACTGACCGGGGAAGTTCCCGGTCTCGTTCATCATCCCCCACTGGTTGCCTTGCAGGTGCTGCGCCGCGCCGAGGTTTGCCATGTACGTGCCGTCAGCAATGAACAGCAGCGGCTTGGTGTAGTCGGTCCCGTAGAACTGCTTCGAGCTCACGAGGGCGCCGTCGAGGGCACCGCTGCGAGCCATCGCCGTCAGCGCCACGATCATCTCGGCGACGGGCCCGTAGCGCCCGGGTCGCGTGACCAGCTTGTCGTCTACGAACCGGGCGCGCCCCAGCGCGGCGCCGTAGGTGTTGGTCCAGCCCTGTTCGGTCTTAGCCGGGGCCGACGTGTACCGCCTGATCGCCGCGACAAGGGTCGGATCCGCAGGGAGCGTTCTCAGCGGGTCGATGACGTCGTCGAGCGCGGTGTCGATCGGGTGGTGGACCCCCATCAAGCGTACAAGTGACAACGGACCGATCGATTGGCTCACCCCCGGGGTGCTGTTGTAGGGGGGGCCGTACGTGGCCGTCGGGCTCGTGCCGGCGAGTTCGGTGACGGCCGTTCGGACGAAGTCAAGTGGTGCGTGCTGCGACCAGCTCTTGATCGTGACCGGACTCTCGTCGGGCGAGGACAGGACGATCGACAGCCCGAGCGCGAGCAGCAGCACGACGGCGAAGGACGCCGCGAACTCCTTGACGATGTCGTAGGGCACGTAGCGGCCGTGCCACTCCTCGACGTCGCGGTCGGGTCGGAACCGTCTCGTGCGCCGCGACGTCGCTGTCGGGCTCATCGCGCCGCCATCCCATCGACGCCCAGGTCGGTTGCCGCGGTCACGGCTTCGGACGCGACAAGGTCACCGGGGTCCGGGGCAAACGGCGGGACGACCCCGCGCCGCCTTACGAGAAGAACGTGGACGATGACGAGCACCCCGACGGCGAGCGGCAACAACAGGATGTGCCACATCAACATCTGTCCGAAGTTGAGGACGTTGAAGAACGCTCCGGCCCCGGTGGCGTTGATCCCGTCCTTCGCCTGGGTCCCGATCCACTGGGAGTCGAAGTTCTGCTGCGACAGGTAACCGGTGAATGCCGCGGCGATCGAAACGACGAAGGAGAGGACGCCGGTGATCCACGTCGCCCGTCGACGTCCGCGCCAGGCGGCCATGAAGAACTTCCCCCACAGATGGACGACCATGAAGAAGAAAAAGAGCTCGACACCCCACAGGTGCATCGAATTCACGAAGAGACCGACGCGCGAGAGGTGCCACCACGTCGGGCCCTCGATCGCGAGCACCATGCCCGAGGCCACGACAATCGCGAGCGCGGCGAGCGTCAGCGCGCCGAAGACGTAGATCCACGACGCGACGTAGGCGGGCTGGCGATCGGGCAGCAGGCGCCCCGGGGGGAACGCCGCGACGCCGGCGCGCCGCAGCCGCGCGCTCCACTGGAGCGCGTCCTCGGGCAGATCGGCCTGCGCGGCGAGGCCTTCCTCGGCGGAATCGAACCTCACCGGTCGCGCCTGCCGTGCTCGGGGAACGGCAAGAAGATCGCCGCCACGAACACGACGATCATCAAGGCGACGACCACGAGGTTCGCTACAGAGATCTGGATGAAGCCCCAGTGCACATAGCGACCGGGACCGTTGAGATTGATGACCGAGTCGGCTAGCCGCGCCACGAACGCCTGCGTAACCCTCGTCATCGCCCCACCTCCTCGACGACCCTAACGGGGGCGATGCCACCTCCCTGCGGGGCCAGCGCCCTTCCCCGTTCGCTCGGCCCAGGACCCGGCGTCGATACCGGCCACCGCGGCCGAGAGTCGGCATCCGCCCGCTGCCGACGCGCCGCCAGCGCGGGACCGCGCCAACTCCTCCCGTCCCGCCCGGCGGTGTCGGCGGCCTCCTCTGTGGACAGATTTGTTCATTGCCTGGGGATCTCATGGGGACGATGTGGGTATGTCTCAAGAACTCTGTCGAGAAGCCGTGGATCTCGCGTAACCCCCTTGACGTCCGGAGGTAACGCGAGCAGGATGCACTCACCAAGGTCGAGTTGTCTCATTCGGACGGGACGGACGTTCTTCTCGAAAGAGGGGGGCGAATGAACCGAAAACGGGGGGCAACGGAGCCTCGGGGGTAGGCAGGAAGCAGCGCAAGGACTCCCTCCGGGGAGGCACCGGTGTTGCGGGGCCGTCGAGAGGCGGCCTGCCGGCCGAGAGTCGCAAGGCGATCGGCAAGGCGCCTGTCGCCACGGGCACCGGTCCCGGGGAGTACGGACGGCTTCGGCCGAAAGGCTACCCGGGGCCGTGCCGCGTCTGGGCTGTGGTCGTCTGCCGTGTCGGGCCCTCACTAGGGTGAGGCCCCGGTGGCGATCGAGGAGCAGTCGGAACGGTACCTCCGGATCCTTCTCCTCCTCCTCATCCCCGCCGCTTTCTTCAACGGATTCGACGGCGAGCTGCGCGCTCTGCTCGCCCCGCAGCTCCAACGCGCCTTCCACGTCAGCCTCGGGACGCTCGGGCTCGCCAACGTCCCGATCGCGGCGGGGTCGTTCGTCGCGTTCTTCGCAATCCGACTCGCCGACCGCGTCGGACGCCGGCCGATCCTGCTCGTCGGCCTGTTCGGGTACGCGGTCTTCACCGGTCTCACGGCCACGAGCTGGAGCGTGTGGTCGTTCGCCCTCTTCCAGTCCCTGACCCAGATCTTCGCCGGCGCCGAGTTCGCGCTCGCCGCGATTGTCGTCCTCGAGGAATTCCCCATGGCCACCAGAGGGCGGGCCCTCGGCAAGCTCCTCATCGCCGTGCCGCTCGGCGCCGTCGGGACGGCCGCGCTACTCGGGTTGGGACTCCAGCACACGTCGCTCGGCTGGCGGTCCTTCTACCTCGTCGGCGTCCTGCCGGCGCTCGCCATCGGCGTCGCGCGCCGATACGTGCGCGAGACCGCGGCCTTCAAGAAGGCCCGCACCGACCGCCCGAGGCGGGAGCCGCTACGCGCCGTGCTCGCCAAACCCTGGGGTCGGCGAGTGCTCGCTCTCGGGGTCGTTTCGCTCCTCGTCAAGATCCCGGTCACCGCTGGCGCCGGCTGGTGGGTCCTCTACGCCGAACGCGAGCACCACTTCTCGACGGGGCTCGTCTCGCTCGACCTCGGGACCGCTCTCGTCCTCGGGACGGTCGGCTACTACGTCTGCGGCCGCCTCATCGACCGGTTCGGTCGCAAACCGGTCGCGACCTTGTACTTCCTGATGGCGTGTGGGAGCGGGGTCGCGCTCTTCCAGTCGGCGTCGGAGGCGGCGAACTTCGTCTTCCTCGTCCTCGCCGTCTTCTTCGGGCTCGGCGTCGGTCCCGCGCTCTCGGCGATGTCCGCCGAGTCCTTCCCGACGCGTATCCGGGCCCAAGCGTCGGCGATCGTCGGCAACGGCTTCGCCAACACGGGCGAGGTGACCGGGGGCTCCGTCGTCGGCGTCCTCAGTGAACGCGGAGGGCTGATCGGCAACATCGGCGACACCGTGAGCATTCTCGCGGGTCTGCTGCTCGTCGCGCTCCCCGTCCTGTGGCTCTTCGTCCCCGAGACGCAAGGTACAAGACTCGACGCCGTTCCTGAGGAGACCGGATAGCGCGCCGCCTGCGAGGCCTATCACCCGTCGGGCGTCAGCCGCGAGATCCTGCGGCCGCCAACACCAAGAGTCGACGCCACTCTCGGCTCCGGCGGTTGCGGCCATACTGTCTCGGGACACCCAAGCTGAAATCCCACGCCCGCGGAGCGGAGGCGAACGCTGAAGCCGATTCCGGTCGTTTTCCACATCGGTCCTTTGCTGATCCACACATACGGCATCGGGCTCGCGATCACGTTCTGGTTCGCTTACCGCTACTTCGCGAAGCGGCTCCGGGACCACGGGTACCCCGACGAGTGGCTCGCCGTCACGTTCCTTTGGGTGATCGCCGCCGCCATCGTCGGCGCGCGGGCGGCCCACGTCATCGCCAACTTCGGCTACTACTCGCGCGACCCGGCCCAGGTCTTCGCCATCTGGCACGGCGGACTTTCCTCGTTCGGCGGCCTCGCCCTCGGTCTGCCAGTCGGCTTCCTCTCGGCCCACCGTCGCTGCCCACAGCTCCGAGCCGGTGTCGGTGCCGACCTCGTCGCACCAGTCCTCGCCTGCACATGGGCGATCGGGCGCTTGCTCGGACCGCAGCTCGAGGTGGCGGGAGGCGGGAAGCCGACCGCGGCCTGGTTCGGCATGTACTACGCCGGCGAGGTCGGCAAGCGCCTCCCCGTCCCGATCTTCCAGGCCATCGAGTGCTTCGCGATCTTCGTTGTCGCGCTGTGGGCCGAACGCCTCGTCGCGGATCGAAGGGGTCCCGTCGGGGTGGTAACGGCAATTACCGTCGCGCTGTGGGGCCTCAGCCGATTCGTCGACGAGTACTTCTGGCTGACCCATGACAACGGCACCGACGCGGTCGAGATCGCCTCCCTCACGCTCTTCGTCGCCGGAGGCGCGACGCTGCTCATACTCGCCGGGCGTCAACGCCGAAGGCGGCCGATCCCGGCACTCAACACGGAGGACAAACCGGCACGATCGGAGACTTGGACGTGACAACGCACACGGCAGGTCCGGGATCCCGGCGAGGCGCGGCCCGCCACGGCCGCCGGGCAGGGTCACCGGAGCTCGCCGTCACCGCCCTGCTCATCGTCTTCATAGCGGGACCCCTCTCGACGGCAAGGGCCGACGGCGGTTCGACACTCCCCCCGTACACGGCGACCGTGTCGAGGGTGACGCGAGCGACCGTCCGCTATTCGTGGCGGTCCGGCTGCCCGGTGGCACGGGGGCAACTCCGGCTCCTGCACCTCCGCTACTTCGGCTTCGACCACAGAAGCCACGTCGGGACGATGATCGTGAACGCAGCCGTCGTCGACGACGTCATCACGGTCTTCGCCCGCCTCTACGCGGCGCGTTTCCCGGTCCGGCGCATGGTCCCCGTCGACGTCTTCCACGGGAAAGACCCCGCCTCGATGGCGGCGGACAACACGTCGGGCTTCAATTGCCGCAGAGCCGCGGCGCCAGGACCACCACAATGGTCGGTTTATGCCTATGGCGAGGCGATCGACGTCAACCCCGTCGAGAACCCCTACATCGAAGGCGGCGTCGTGCAGCCCGCGGCCGGCGCGAGGTTCCTCAAGCGCGCCGACATCCGGCCAGGCATGGCCGTCCCGGGTGGGACGCTCGTCGAGGCCTTCGCCTCGGTCGGGTGGTACTGGGGTGGAAGGTGGACGGAATCCCCGGACTATCAGCACTTCTCCTTGACCGGGGGGTGAACCCATCACTACCGGGCGGCCGGAGACGACGTCTGCTCCCAGGTCGGGCCGCGGCGTGGAATGCGGCATTCTCGTGGCACTGGCGATGCAAGTCGCCGTCGGCGTCGGTCCGGCGATCGCGCGATTCCCCGTCGTGCTCCCACGGGCCCGGGCAACCGCCCCCTGCGAGGCGAACACCGCCAACAGCGTGCGCTCGACGGCGGCGTCGTCGCAGCTCGTCATCGTCACGGCGCACTCTGCATCTTCGACGACGGCGACGGCGACGCTCTGGCAGCGGACGAACGGGTGCTTCTTGCGGTCCGGCGGCCCGTGGATGGCGCGGCTCGGCCGGAACGGGCTCTCTAGCCACCACCTCGAAGGCGACGGCACGACCCCGATCGGCGCGTTCGGGATCGGACCGGTGATGTACGGCGTCGCGCCCGATCCTGGTGTCGCGTACGGCTACCACCGGCTGACGTGCGGGGACTGGTGGGACGAGGACCCGACGACGCCGAGCTACAACCGATTCGTCCACGTCCCTTGCGGCACGAGACCACCATTCGCCGGAGGCAGCGAAGCGTTGTGGACCGAGTTCACCGCCTACCGCTACTTCGCCGTGATCGAGTACAACACCTCACCGATCGTCCCGAGACGGGGCTCGGCCATCTTCCTCCACGTCTCAACCGGGGGAACGACGAACGGTTGCGTCAGCCTCAGCGAACCTGAGCTCGTCCACACGTTGCGCTGGCTCCGCCCGGCCAAGCATCCGCTCGTCGTGATCGACACGGCGGCGGCGTTGCACAATCTCTAGAACGCCATCGCGCCCTCCGCGGAACGGACTTGTCGCCGACGCCGGTGCGCGGCCGGCGACGGGGGACAGGAGACCGGCCATCGCCGTCCACGGTCCGGACTCCGACCGGGTTGATTGCCCTAATAGCTCCGTCCATCCTTCCGGCCCGGCATTTCCCGTCCGTCGACCGGAGCAACGTCGGCCGCACCCGAGGGAAAAGGCCAGACTGGCGCCTGGTCGTGTTCGACTGGCTGATCGAGCGCCTTTCCCCTACGGACGCGCCCTGCGGCAGGACGCGAGCTGTGGCTTTGCCCGCGAGACAGCGTCCGAGCCGCGCCACAAGGCGACGACGAAATCCACCGACACCGGCGACGTCAAACTTGTCGTGGGGAAGAGGAGTCGCGTCTTTCACAGCGTACGGCGGTAGCCTGTCAGCGTGCAGGCGTTTGTCACCGACGGCACCAATCGGATCTCATGAAGTTCCGCCGCACCGATCGCTCGCGCACTGAACAGCACCCTGACGCGAACGAGGCGGAGCCTGCCCGACCGCACGAGACGCCGAACGAGCCTGGAGCGCTGCCCTGGAGCGACCTCACCGAGCCGTACTCGACGGTTGCATTCGACGGGAACGGCAATCTTCCGGGTGAAGGGCTGGGGGAGATCGTCCGCCTCGGCGTGCATGACATCGCGGACAAGACGACACTTCGGCTCGGCGACCTTCTCGTCGGTCGCGGCCTCGTCACCGAGGCGCAGGTCGACGAGGCCCTGACGAAACAGCGTGAATCGGGCGGCCGCCTCGGGCAGATCCTTGTCGACATGGGGGTTCTCGGTGAACGCGGCCTCGTTGACGCCCTTGCCTGGAAATTCGACATGCCCGAGTGCGACCTGCGGACGCAGATCCCACACCAGGACGCCCTTGAGCTCGTTCCCGAGGAGATCGCCAGGGCACAGCTCGCGCTGCCGATCGCGTTGAGCGACAACATCATCTTCATCGCCGTCGCCGAGCCGAGCCCTGAACTCCAGGAACTTCTCGAGAAGACGACCCGGCGCGAGGTGCACCTCATGATCGTGCCGGTGAGCGACATCCGTCAGTCGATTGACAGCAACTACGGCGCACTCGGCGGGGTCACCAGTCTCGTCGAGGTTTTCCAGACGATCGAGGGCGGACGGCGCCGGGCGGCGGAGCAGCCAAGACCGGAGGTCGTCGCCGACGACGCTCCGGTTGTTCAGGTCGTCAACCGCATTCTCACGCAGGCGTTGCGCGATCGAGCTTCGGACGTTCACATCGAGCCGCAGGAGAACGCGATGCGCGTGCGCTACCGCATCGACGGCGTCATGAAGGAGATGCTCCTGCTCCCTGCGGCAATGGGACTCGGCCTCGTGAACCGCATCAAGATCATGGCAGAGATGAATATCGTCGAGCGCCGCCGGCCCCAGGACGGCCAGTTCACGACAACGGTTGACGGCAAGTCGGTCGACGTCCGAGTGTCGACGCTCGCAACGATCTGGGGCGAGAAATGCGTCATGCGCATCCTCGACAAGACGCGCTCGGTGCTGCGCCTGGATCACCTCGGGATGCCGGTCTCGGTCAGCGAGCGGTTCTCGGCAATTATCCGCGCCCCGTTCGGCATGGTCGTCTGTGCGGGTCCGACGGGAAGCGGCAAGACGACGACGCTGTACGCGACGCTGAACGAGCTCAACGACCCGACGCGCAACATCATGACGATCGAAGATCCCGTCGAGTACGTCTTCTCCTCGATGAATCAGATCCAGACCAACGAACAGGCTGGTCTCACGTTCGCAACTGGACTCAAGTCCATTCTCCGCCAGGATCCGGACGTCATCCTCGTCGGCGAGATCCGCGACGTCGAGACGGCTCGCATCGCGGTGCAGTCTGCGATGACCGGTCACCTCGTGCTCTCGTCGCTCCACGCGACCGACACCGTGACGGCCTTGCTCCGCTTCGAGGACATGGGAATCGAGGCCTTCCTCATCGCCGCTTCGGTCATCGCCGTCGTGAGCCAGCGCCTCGTGCGGCGCATCTGCCCCGCCTGCAAGACGCGTTACGCGCTAACGCCGGAGGAGCGTGCCTTCTACGACGAGTCGGGGGGGCCCGACAAGGACACCTTCTACCGCGGCGGGGGATGCAACTTCTGCGCCCACACCGGCTACCAGGACCGGATCGGCGTCTACGAGCTTCTCGAGATCACCTCACCGATCAAGCGGCTCATCCTCGGGTCGACCACGCAGGAGGAGCTGCGAGACGCAGCTCAAGAGCAGGGGATGCGGACCCTGCGGCAGCAGGCCATCAACCTCGTCGCCGAGGATGTCACGACCGTGTCTGAAGTCGTCCGGAGCATCTACACGTTGTAGAGAGGATTCCCGTGGCCAGATTCTCCTACACCGCGATCAACCAGTCTGGTGAGACGGTCTCGGGCGTGGTCGCGTCCGCCAACGCTGGAGCCGCTCACGCCTTGTTGCTGAGCCGTGGGCTCCAACCGATCACCGTCGAGGAGAAGACGGGCCTTCTCCAGTACGAGGTGACGAAGAAGAAGGTGAAGCGCGAGGAGGTAATGCACTTCTCACGCCAGCTTGCAGTCTTCGTGAAGGCGGGAATCCCGCTCCTCGACGCCCTGGAGATCATCGAGGGTGAGACGACGGACAAGCTGTTCAAGAAAGCCTTGCATCAGATGGTCGAGGGCATCACGGCCGGTGACACCTTCGCGCTCGCGGCCGAGGCCCATCCTGAGGCGTTTCCTCCGTATTACGTCGGGATGCTCGGCGCGGCCGAGCTGGCCGGCAACCTCGACACCGTTCTCACGCAACTCTCTGACTACATGGAGCGAGACGCCGACGCTCGCAGCAAGGTCACTGCGGCGATGATCTACCCCTCGATCGTGCTCGCGATGTCGGTCGTGGTAGTCATCGTGCTCGGGGTGTTCGTCATGCCGCGGTTCAAGACGTTCTTCAAATCGCTCAACGCGAAGCTTCCGCTCCCCACGCAGTTGTTGATCAAGGCCACGAACTTCTTCGAGGCCAATTGGGACATCATCCTCGGCGCAATCGTCCTCGTCGTCGTCATATTCTTCCTCGTGTTCCGCTCGAAAAGCGGCCGAGCCCGTATCGACTCGCTGGTCCTGCGTATACCAATCGCCGGGGACCTCATCAAGAACGTCTTGGTCGAGCGGATCTGCCGGGTTCTCTCCTCGATGATCCAGGCTGGCGTCTCGCTCCCCGAGGCGTTGATCGTCACCTCTGATTCTGTGACCAACGACGTCTACAAGAAAGGGCTCGATACCATCCGGGACGAGATGCTCGAAGGGCGCGGCCTCGCGGATCCCGTCGCGACGAGCGACCTGTTCCCGAGCGCGGCCCGCCAGATGATGCGCGTCGGCGAGGAAACCGGGACTCTGGATGAACAGCTGCAGACCGCGTCCCAGTATTACGCCCGGGAGCTTGATTTCAAGATCAAGCGATTCACCGGTCTGTTCGAACCTGCGATCATCATCGTCATGGGTCTCGTCGTCGGTTTCGTCGCCATCGCGCTTATCTCCGCGATGTACGGCATCTATCGCCAGGTGAAGGTCACCTGACGAAGTTCACCTGACCACGCGGAGACCATGTCGACTCTCGGCATCCGGCAGGTCCGCTGACCGGCCGCCACCGCTCGACATGGCGGAAGACGATTCCGAAGCCCACAGTTCGTTGCTCATCAGGGCCCGGCCTTTACGACAAGTGCCGCGACAATCCCGCGCCAGCCTCGTAGGTCTCGGCCGTCTCGGACCGGCACGGTGACGTGCTCCAATCACTGGTGAATCCCAAGGCGACAGACCGCCTGACAATAGACCGAATACGTCATGGCGACTGATGCGGATTGATCATTCCAACTGAGACAAATAGGTGGAATACAGCGACCGGTCTACTGAGCCAGTATATCCTCCGTCAGTAGTCCATTAGACCCATCGATCTGAAGAAAGGAATCAGCCACGATGTTCAGCCGTTACCGTGCAATGCGGAGAACAGACCCAGAGAGGTTCGGTCACGAAGGGTTCACCTTGATCGAACTCCTCATCGTCATCATCATCATGGGAATCCTCGCCGCGGTCGTCGTCTTCGCCCTCGGCGGCGTCACGGGCAGCAGTGCCCAGGCAGCATGCAACACGGACGCGAAGACCGTCGAGGTCGGAATCCAGGCGTATGCGGCGAGCAACGCCGGCGCCATGCCGCCGACGATCGCGAGCTTGACGACCGGAACCAATGCCGCCTTGCGCGCCTGGCCGAGCAACAGCACCCACTACTACATCGGGATCGTGGTAGCTGGTGACACAAAGGTCTCGTACCTGACCTCTGCGGGCACCGGTGCGACCGTGACTCCCGTTACCAACCTCCCAGCGGGGTCCCCCGGCTACGGGCCGGTCACACTCGCGGGAGGCCAGGTCTGGGTAAGCACTGCCCACACCGACACTGCGGCCACTGGCGAGGCTACTTGGTATGACTACGACACCACCGTTGCCGCTGGCACCGCGAAAAACGTCTGCAACACGGTCACCTAACGGCGTACCGGCTCCGATCTCAGATCGATGACCGAGGGGTCCGGCACGTCGCCGGGCCCCTTTCGGTCTTTGACGGGCGTCTCCAATGAAGCTCTACTAGACACATGGCAAACGTCGATACCACTCCGATCGATCCCTGGCTTCAGCTCCTGTGGGATCGCAAAGGCTCTGACCTGCTGCTGTCCGCGGGCTCGGCGCCGCGGCTCCGCCTGGATGGATCGCTCGTCCTCGTTGAGGCGGAGTCAAATCTCACACCGGACAAGGTCGGCAACGCGATCCGGTCTCTGCTCCTGCCGGAGCAATTCGAGTCCTTTGAGAAACAGAAGGACTTCGACTTCTCGTTCTCGTGGAACAACGTTGCCCGGATCCGGGGCAACGCATTCCACCAACGCGGCAGCCCTGCCCTCGAGCTCCGCATGATCCCGATGCGGATTCCGAGCTTCGAGGAGCTCGCGCTCCCGGCGATCGTGAGCTCGCTCGCGAATCTCCCGCGCGGTTTTGTGCTGGTGACGGGACCGACCGGTTCAGGCAAGTCGACGACGCTTGCCTCGATCATCGACTACATCAACGACAACCGACCGGTTCATGTGCTCACGATCGAAGATCCCATCGAGTATCTCCATCACCACAAGCGGTCGATCATCAACCAGCGCGAGATCGGCGTCGACAGCCCTTCGTTTGAGCGCGGGCTCCATGCCGCCCTGCGCGAGGACCCTGACGTCCTGCTCATCGGCGAGATGCGCGATCTCGAATCGATCCAGATCGCGCTGACGATGGCAGAGACCGGCCACCTCGTGTTCGCCACCCTGCACACCTACGACGCGCCACAGGCGATCGACCGAGTCATCGACGTCTTCCCCGCGGATCGGAAGGATCTCATCCGCATTCAGATGGCTGGTTCCCTCGCCGCGGTCATCGCCCAGCGTCTCGTCAACCGGGTCGACGGAGGGCGGGTGGGCGCCTTCGAGGTGCTCCTTGCAAACAGCGCCTGCCGGGCGCTCGTCCGCGAAGGCAAGACCCACCAGCTCCGCAACGTGATCACCACGAGCAGGGCCGACGGCATGCAGACACTGGAGACGAACCTCATCGAGCTGATCGGTTCGGGCACGATCTCCTACGAGACCGCCCTCGAGGTGAGCATGTACCCCAAGGACCTCGCCCGGGCGATGGCGTAGGCGGTCGCTTCGCGGTCTGCACGAAGGACTACCTGGGCCTGCGATCGCGGGCAACGACAGTTGACCTCGGTCGAGGGCCAAGAGGTTCCCTTCGATGTGGCTCCGACAGGGCGGGTGACCGGTCGCATCGTCCTCACCAGCCTCCGCGAGCCTTTTCCCCAGATCGTTGGCGGGTCGAGGGCGCGCTTGCAGGATGCGGGCTACGAATAGGTGAAAACGTCGCTCGAGCCGCTGAAGGCGCTCGTGCCCTGCGACGTCGTGACGTCGACGTAGTACGTCCCCGAGGAGCTCACGGCGGGTGCGACGACGGTCATCGTGGAGGTACCCGTGACGCCAGATTCGTTCACGGTCACCGAAGACGCATTGACAGAGTAACCGGTGAGGTTTGGGCTTCCATTCGTCAGGCCCTGGAACTGGACGAAGGTAACGGGGTTCCCGGCCACGAATCCGACCCCGGTGACCGTCACCGAGGTGCCGCCGCTCCGCGAGCCAGACGTGGGAGTGATCGAGGAGATGGTCGGGGTCAGCATCCCGTACTGGAAGGTGTCGCACTGCGTACCCGTCGGAGGCGGATAAGACGGGCAGACCGTCCCGGGAGTGCTCGTGCCGTCCGATGTCGTGACGGTGACGAAATAGGTTCCCGTTGCGGACACCGGCGGCGAGACCGTCGTGATCGAGGATGAACCCGTTACCGAGACGTACGCGGCCGGAACGCTCACCGCTGGGGAGACGGGGGTGCCGTTCGACTCCTCGACGAAATCGATGGTCGCGCCGTTCAAGAACCCGCTTCCCGTGATCGTCACCGCGTTGCCGCCGCCGACCAATCCCGAAGTGAGACTGATCCCTGTGACGGTCGGGGCTACAAGCTGGTAGGTGAACACGTCGTTGGCGCTGTAGGCGCTGGTTCCCGTCGGTGTCGTCACGGTAACGTAGTACGTGGTCCCCTCGGTCACCGCCGGCGCCGCCGCCGTGATCGAACTTGCTCCGTTCACCGTCACGCCCGTGGTAGGCACAGACAGCACCACATTGTCATTCGCCGGGACACCGCCGGACTCCTCGACGAAGTCGACGGCGGCTCCGGCCACGAACCCGCTTCCCGTGATCGTCACCGCCGTGCCACCGGTGATCGGACCCGAAGGGGAGGTGCTTCCCGTGACGCTGATCCCCGTGACGGTCGGGACCACCGGCGACCAGAGCCAACTGTCCACGACCATCCTCGCCCCGCAGTACACCACGCACTCCGCCGTCGTGGGCGCGCTGATCCCCGGAGGGTAGTCATCGAAGGTGACGACGGCCTGGAGGAACGGATTCTGCGCGCAATGCGCCGCGGTGTAGCTGCTGAGGCAGGTCGAGAAGGTCACGACCCGGGTCTGGGCGCTCGTCGCATTCCAGACCGTGCTGCACCAGACCGTCATCCCAGAAACGCCGTCAATCGGCTGGAACGTGGAGAAAGGACCGCTCCCCCAGCAGTAGCTCGGCGGGCTGGCGTTCAGTGTCTGGGACGCCGTAAGCAGCGGGGTGTATCGGATGCTCTGGATCGCGAAATTCGTCGCGCTCCTCGCCGCGTACTGGAGCGAGCGGACCGACTTGAAAGCGCTCGAGTTGCTGAGGTCATTCGTCAGCGCGCTCGTGAGCGCACCGACGACGATGATCCCGACCAGCAAGAAGACAAGCGCCAGAACGAGGATCGCACCCGCTTCGTCGCGTTCTCGACCCCGCCCGGCCCGTCCTGCGCTGCCGAGTCGAAGACCTGCGGCACAGAACCCAGCATGTGGACTCTCAGTCACCAGATCGCCTTTCACGCTGCCAAGGCCTCGACGACCGATGTCTCGGCCACGGCTGCCCTGCCCACCTTTCATTCGGTACGCCCCTCTATGGCTGTGTATATGTCGTCGTCCAGATTCCCGTGTGGAGGCCGTTCCCGACGGCTCGGATATTGATCGACTGTGTCGCCGAGACGGGCACGTTCGTGGTAATCGTGCAGCTCGTTGAGCCTGACGGAATCGTGCACGTCAGCGCCGTGGCAGCCCAGGTCCCGCTCGTGACAATCCCCACCGTGGCCGTGTGATTCGTCCCGCTGGTGCTGTTGATGGTGAACGTCAGGCCCGTGAGGGTTTCGGCCACACCCGGCGCGAGCGTGTTGGCCGTGGAAGTACCCGACCCGGTGGAAGCCGCGTTGATCAGATAGTACGTGTTGGTGCTGGGAATGTTCCCGCTGCTGCTCCCCGAGTACGTGCCGGGGGTACTCACGTTGAAGGCGCTGCTGTCTGCGACAGTCAGGGACCCGTCGGTGGCGTGGAGCTTGTAATTCGCGCCCGCGGTGTTGATCGAACAGCCCGCGAAGGTGGCAACGCCGGCCGATGCCGCCTTGCCCGCACCTCCCGAGCACGTCAGCGTGCCCGGGCCACCCGAAGTCGGCGTGCCCGAGGTGATGGCGAGTGTCACCGTCGACGTGTTGGTCGCCACCACGTTGCCGTAGGAGTCCTCGACCGAGACCGCCGGCTGAGTGCCGAATGCCTGACTAACAAGCGAGTTTGCCGGCGACTGCGTGAAGACGAGCGTGCTCGCCGCGGCCGGGCTGACGGTGAAGGCGTTGGAGTTGACCGCCGTGGACACCCCGCTGATGCTGCTCGGGGTCGCCGTGAACGTGTAGCTCCCGGCGGTGTTGACGACGAGGTTCGTGAAGTTCGCCACGCCACT
>Ga0187857_10000536_pt1 | contig 45833 bp, 48 predicted proteins | sample June2016WEW_8_10_FD_132984 | JGI IMG/M metagenome (GOLD analysis project Ga0187857, IMG submission 132984) | Peatland microbial communities from SPRUCE experiment site at the Marcell Experimental Forest, Minnesota, USA - June2016WEW_8_100 | ecosystem: Environmental > Terrestrial > Soil >... | reverse complement strand
CAAGACATTGGCCATGCCCACGGAGCCTACAAGCCTCCGCGGGATTCAATGTCCCGGACGTTACTCTCGTTGGCCGGTTTTCAGGTGATAATCACTGGCCGGTTTTGGGTGATCGCTGAGGCGCCATTCCTTCGCTACGTATTCGGGCACCATTCGATAGTTGGAAACGCCTTCGGGCGCGCAGAATCCGACTGGTCGATCAGAACACTAACACCTTTGTTGCTTCCTCTGTCCAAGTGCGAAGGTCGTCCAAGGTGCGGCGCTTGATGCCCGCGACGAGCGCGTCATCATCAATCCCACGCGCCTCCAGACAAGTGCGGCAGGCACCGATGGAGATACCTTGCTCTGCCAAAAGCCGCAGCATCTCCTGAACGTTATACGACGCATCTGACGGGGCCTGCCTCCGCAATCCGCTGACCACCCCGTCGCCCAACAAGAAAACGGAGACTTCGCTGGTTGCGCCCTTCGCCAGCGCGCCGGCCAAGCGGAGCGCGTTGTAGGTACGCTGACTTCCGTATGGGGAATCGTTCAGGACAAGTAGATACTCCATCATTCCTCCGGTGCGGCGGTGGCACGTCTTGCCGTGAAGTATACGAGAAGGAATTCCTTTTTGACTCCGAAAACGACAGCGATTATACCCTTGACCGCCCGTTGTTTCATCTTCTTCCCGCGTTGCGGGCAGCCGAACTGGCCAGACGATTGGCCTCGGCGTTATTCGCACGGCGAACGTGGGAGATCGAGAAATCGAGCGACCGCGCCAACTTCCGGCAGGTCCAATTCAGGGAATAGAGCCTCGGGCTGCGGCAACTGTACTCACCGCTCATCTGCCTGACCATCACTTCGGAATCTGAAAACACGTGCAGCGCCTCGGCCTCGAGCCCGAGGGCGCATTGGAGCGCTTCGAGCAGCGCAAGGTACTCGGCGACATTATTGTCCTGGTGTCCTATCCATTTGGCGATTCTGATGGTGCCGTCGGTGGAGCCGTCAATCACCACTCCAATACCAGACGGGCCGGGGTTCCCGAAATGAGCCGCCATCGATGTAGGCCACGAGGTCCGACATTGTGTGTGGTGAGCTTGTACCAACCATGCCTGACATATTTTCCGGCGTCAAGATGCTTATTTCCACACACTCCTCGTCGTTATCCATGTCTTCGAGCACCTGTGGATGCTCCTGTGGGAAAACAGGAAGAATTGAATCTCCCATTCATTAAGCAACCACGGTTCAATGGGTTGCGTTTCCGGGTTTTGATCCATCGCAACCGGCTGATTGCACTGAAAACGGGCATTGACAATCTTCCAGCAAATCTCTAAGGTGGCTCGCGTCGACGGCTGAAAGGGTTGGCTTAATTAAACTTTTGCCAGTCCGAAGTAGGCTGAGTGATCAGCTCGGCGGGGCAACCCGAAGAGCAACCAGACCTGAAAAAACCGACGGCTCTGCGAGGGGCAGTTGGGGTTTGGGACCGCAAAAGCGGTGATCGCATCAAGGGCTGTGACGGTGCATGTCTCCACGCTGTTGGCTCCCTCGCAGGAGCTGATGGCTAGAGCATAACCAATGTCACAGCCTTTACCTTTTTCCCAGCGTTCTCCCTCCTACCTAACCTCGCAAAAGCGGTTCCACAGAAAAATACTCACCCGAGATCTCCCGTTGCCAAGCTCAACCCGCTTCATCGCTGGTCAATTTGTACAATACGGGAGATATGGCAGTGACGATCGAGATGCAGAATACGGGTGACTCCCGGGCGCGCAGGGAGATTCCTGCCGGTGTCGAACATGTGCTGAGTGATCTGGCGGGAGAGTGGCGGGTGTCCGTAGTCGGGTCTCGTGCAAATGACAACTGGGAAATGAAGGTGGAGGGACTCCAGGGATTCGAGCGTTCGTACACTTTGGTTGGCGAAGCCGGAGAGCACCAGCCTGAGGCAATACGGAACGTGCTTCTGAAGCTGCTGCCCGCGAGCGCGCCATTACCATACTGCTTTGCGTTGCCCTACAGCCGAGGCAGACATTGCAGGAATTGGCTTGGTCAGTTCTTCGAGACGGTGGAACCAGCGATGAAGAAGATTCCGAATTCGAGTCGTCGTCTCAGCGAGCACATTTTGCGAGCCTTGAACCAGATTAGGAAACCAAGCACCGCTGGCGAAATCACCGAGTTGCTCAATCATGACCTGGACCTCGAGGAGCGCCCTTTCCAACCAAAAGACGTCGAGGAGTGGTTGCGAAACACCGAGGACACAGCGTTGACACTGTATTGGTCAAGGGTTCGTCCCCGAAAGTAAAGATCATCCCGCTAGTACGTGGACGCCACACTCGATGACACTTGCCGATGTGACTATACTGGCTGACTATTCCTCACTCGAAAAACGCAGCTTTGCTGAGGCTTTTGGGATAGTGATGTGCCAGATGTGGGCCAGCTGAGGCGCTCACAAATCGCCACACCGCCGTTTCCCCAGGCCAATGCAGAAGAATTGCAGTCTGGTTTCCGTATTGCCCGTCCTAGGGCAGTTGACGTAGCGCGTTTAGCCAGACTGATGGGCACTCACGAGGTCAACACTGCTCTTTTTATTGGAGCGTTAAGCAGCAGCAACTACCAATGCCGCACACGCCCGACGTCGACGTGCACGAAGTCCGAGCTGCGATAGTACCCCACTCCTCCGCGATGCAGGCGCAGGGCTGCGTCACGCAGCTCCGACGTCGGGATCCCACGTAGGCGAATGTCGATCGCTTCGGCCTGCATATGCAGGCTGTGCTGAGCCACGCCGGTGTGCGGGCTGCGCGTGCGCAGGAATTCGTTGCTCCAGGGCGTGCGGTAGCCGCAAATCACATCGATTTCACCACCGGAATCGCCAAGCGACGCGGTCAGGTCGTAGAGAAGGTCGAAAAGCCGAGGATCGAAATGACGCACATCTCCGGTACGGTGGTCGCGCAGATAATGGTCGAGTTCGTCTAGCGCTTTGGGGATGTATTGATCACCGCGACGATAGACGACATCCAGCCGTTCTCCTGTGTGAGTGTGATAGAAGAGCAGCCGGTATTCGTGCGCGGCTGAGGACGCGGTGCCGCCGTGCCCGAGCAGCGGCGCCAGCAGACACAAGAGAATCAGTGACAAACGACGGAGGCCGGATTGGCTCTTTTTTCCCGGCGATGCCACCGATGTTGCTTCACTCCCATTCAAAATGTATTGCCGCATTAAACCCATTCTACGTTAGATGCGCTTTGCTGGGCGCCTTGTTTAAGCCGCCTACCAGGCATCGGAATAACCGGCGGCCAGCGCTTTCTCGAGTTCTGCGTCATAGCCATAGATATCGTCGAAAAACCGAATCTGGTTTTCCTCGTTCACCGTAGCCGTGCCGTAGACAATCAGAACCGGAATTCGTGTGACCAGATTCACCTGAAGATCGTTTTTCTCGCCGTTCATCGTGGCCTTCACCCGCTCCAAATCCCAGCCAGGATTGTTTCGCAACACCCAGGCAACCAGGTCTGCAGGCTTCTCTACCCGAATGCATCCGTGGCTGAAATCGCGGACGTCCTGCGAGAACAGTTCCGAGCATCTGTGCCGTGCAGGTACACGTTCTCTGGATTGGGGAAGATGATCTTCACCAGGCCCAGCGAATTCGTGTCGCCGGGCTTTTGCCGCACCATCAGGTGAAGCGATCTTATGCCTTCTAAAACCTCCGCGCTCACTTGATTGTCGGTTACGACCTCGCCTTTGGGCGTGACCACTTCAAAATTATGCTTCGAGATGTAGTTCGGGTCCTTCTGGATGTGGGGCACGATTTCGTTCCGCTGAATGCTGGGAGTGACGTCCCAGTAGGGCCGGAACACCACGTATTGGATCTCTTTCTCAAAGATCGGAGACTTGTGGCCGTAGGCTTTTCCAATGATCACGTTCTTGTAGAAGGCGACGGTGCCATCCGGGTTCATCGCGCGTACACGATACTCAGGAAGATTCACAACCACGGGCGGTTGTGGGAACGAATGCGGAAGCCAGCGCCACCGTTCGAGCGTCAACTGGATCTGGCGAATGCGGGCCGCTGGAGGCGTATTGAGTTCATTGATCGTGCGCGCGTCAAGGTTGCCGGTGGGAGTTTCCCCATGTCTGTCCTGGTAATGCTCCACGCCCTCGACGAGCGCACCCCGATAGATCGTTGCATTTGGATCCAGCTGCACTCCTGAAGGAATGTCGCCGATGACTTGGAGAAACCGCCCCAGGGGGACCACGCCAGCGTAGGTTTGGCCGGGCCGCACAGTCTTCGTGACCGTTGGCAACTTCTCTCCCTCAGCTCGATTTGCATATCCTTCGTAAACCGGCAGGAGCGCGAGCAGCTTCCGGTAACCTAAGAACGGCGGTTCCAGCTTCTGGATTTCGGCGACTGGATCTCTCACATTCACTACATGGGTCTGAATGAATTCCGCCAACGGGATTGGTTCCGCCCCCATATCGAGCTGAAACTTGACTTCCTTGGGATTTACGCGGCCACAGTGGATGGCACGGATGTAGCGCATCGCCGAAACCGTAAGGGCGGTATCGAACGAGGCCAAGTCTTGTTCAGACGGCTTTTGATCCAGCTTCGTTTGCCCCAGTTTGAGGAGGCGGCCCTGCCATCGCGAGCCGTCGTAATCTTCGGGGTCGAGTCCTTTAGCGTTGGCATTTTGTAAGAGCTCGATCACGGCCAGCCCCTGGGGACGGACGCGACCGTTCTGAATCCAAAGCAAAGAGTAACTGTTCGTCTCGTAAAGTTTGGCGACCTCTGTTTTGTAGGGAGTAAAGTCGGACCAGCGAAGATCGGCATTACGAGCTGTGTCCACAATGCGGTGGAGCGCGGGAACACCCGAGGCAGATAACGTCTGGCCTGCAAGAACAGGGTGCTGCTCTGCGAAGAACGCAGGGAAGGTCTCCCCGCTCGCAACAGACATTCCGGCAACGACTACGCTCGTTAGAACCATCATCCACTGAGGCCGATAAACAGGATTCCTCATAGCAAACCTCCGCTCGATGTTTGATTTGAGTATCGAAAGCAATTGCAGGTTCCTCTTAATTGGAAGGGATTTCTTGCGCCAGTATCCTCGCGATCGAACGCTTGAGCCTTAGAGGTCGAGTGACTGTGAATCAGTCGAACTCCCGCGGTTTTCCTCGGGTTTGCGGTAATCCTGTGTGCGAGTGGTGTGCTAGGTTGGGACCTACGATTTTTTCCCGACAACGCGCTGCGAGAATCATTCTCCCCAGCTGGGACTACTGCTGTGCTTTTGTAACCGATGCAGTACAGAGGTTCCAAGTATCGCTCGGCATTTCTACAGGACCAGACTTAATTCCCAGGCTTCGTTAGCCGGTTCGGGACGAGCGGGCTCATGGCCAGAACGCGCACCGGACCCTTGGCGGCATTCTTGTCCTTTTCGGGAGCAACAATGATAAGCGATCCGGTCTCAGGCACTGCGGCCAGCCGCGCCGATCCCTCGACCACGTAGTTCCCGTGCAGAGCGATCTGGCGGGAGAGCGTGGGATTGGAGCCGAGGTTCACTGGAGTTTCGACAACGAAGCCGACGGAGTAGCGCGCATCCATGAGAAACTGCGCTGCATCGGTTGACATGGGGAATTGATCCGAGCAGGAGCTGTGGCCAGATCCAACACGCCGCACCGCAACGATCGCTCCCTGCGGCACAATCCCGTGCTGTGCTTCCCAATTGGCGATGTCATCGACAGAAATTTGTGCCGACGACGCATTCAAGTCCATGACTACCAGCGGTGCGATCAACCGCTCGGCTGGAATCTGCGCTGCGCCCCAGGTTCCGGGAATCAGGGCCGCTGGGGAAATAATGCGCGCGGCCGATCTTGCCTCTGAACCCCTCTTCCCCGGAGTACCGTCGGTCAGGTCCACCACTTGGGAATAATGGTTCTGCGGACGAAGCGCACGACGCTGATCGGCAAATAGCAAGAGGGCCAGCACGAGCGCGTAAGTGATGACGAAACCGCGAAATCGCATCTGACACCTTGCGCCGGCCAAACCGGCGATCTACGGCCCCTTTCAGCAAGGGGTCAGTTGGTCGGGCGGCTAGCAGCGTACGATCTTGTCGCTCTTTATTCCTCGCGTCGCATTGCGCGAATCGACCACTAACTTGGAATCGTTCACGATCTTTTTGTAATCGTAATCGGAATGGTCGGTCACGATTAGCACGCAATCGTACTGGCCGAGATTATCGAGGGGGGCGCAGTTCATCTGCAGGTCGTATTTGCGTCCGCGGCCGACGAATGGGAAATACGGATCGTTGTAACTGACTCTCGCTCCTACTTTTTGAAGTAGTTCGATGATCGTGAGCGCAGGCGACTCGCGCAGATCGTCAATGTCCTTCTTATACGCGACACCAAGAACGAGAACTTTTGAGCCGTTGATTGCTTTCTTTTGTTTGTTGAGCGCACCGATGGTGGCCTCGATCACGTGGTACGGCATCGCAACGTTCACTTCGCCAGCCAGTTCGATGAATTTGGTTCGAAAGTCAAATTCATTGGCCTTCCACGAAAGATAGAACGGATCGACCGGAATGCAGTGCCCCCCGAGGCCGGGGCCCGGGTAAAACGGATGGAAGCCAAAAGGCTTGGTGGAGGCCGCGTCGATGATCTCCCAGATATCGAGATTCATGCGCAGGCAAAGCATCTTAAGTTCATTAATCAGAGCGATGTTGACGCAGCGATAGATGTTTTCAAGCAGCTTGGTCATCTCGGCGGCAGCTGGTGATGAGACAGGAACCGTACGGCGAAAGATCGACCCATAAAAACTGGCAGCGATTTCGCTGGCCTGCCGGTCCACGCCGCCGATCACCTTGGGAATATCGGGGCGAGCCACTTGAGTATTGCCTGGATCTTCGCGTTCAGGCGAAAACGCAACCCAGAATTCGCTTTCGCTGGCATTGCCGTCGCGCGAGACCTTCAAGCCTGCCTTATTTTCCTTTTCGAGAATCGGAATCAGGACCTCTTCCGTTGTCCCGGGATAGGTTGTGCTCTCGAGAATCACAATCTGGCTCGTGCGCAGGTGCGGGGCAACGGCGTGAGCAGTGTTCGTGATGTAGCTCAGATCAGGTTCGTGGTATTCGTTGAGCGGCGTCGGGACGCAGATAATGATCGCGTCCATCTCGCTGAGCTGGGAGTAATTTGAGGTGGCCTTGAACCCGTTCGCTCTGGCGGCTGCAATCTCTTCGGGCGTGATGCGAAAAATGTAAGTACCGCCCCTGGTGAGTGTGTCGACTTTGCTTTGATCGATATCGAAACCCGTAACCGAAAATTTTTGTTCGCTGTAAAGCAAGGCAAGAGGCAAGCCCACATAGCCCAGGCCAATGATGCCGACGCGCGCCTGGCGCTCCGTAATGCGGTTTTTCAGATCGGAATACAAAGAAGAAGCAGTCAATTGAGTCGTCATAGATTAGACCAAGCAAAATTTCTTGATCACATCCGAGACAACGCAATTTGCCTGCCAGTCCAAGGTCCTGCTAAGTGGCTGACCCGCTTAGGCTGCAACTGAGCTTCGTGCTAAGCGCGGTGCCCTGCTGACTGTCAATGCCCGAATGTGGGCACTGAGCTGGAACGCAGTGGGCGCAAGCAAGACTCGCACAAACTTCTGGCCCGCGGTCGGGCGCCCGATCCAATGGCACTGCCGGAATGTGGTCAACCGTGCTGCCACTTAAGTCGCCACAAATCCCTGGTCGACGCTGTCCCCGAATCTACAGTTTGCGTAACAGCAGCCCGACCTATGTTCAGCGGTGCACAGATCGCCAGACGTGTGCCCCTCAAGCTTGGTGCCCTCTGCAGGTCTCGGACATGCACGAGCTACGGGGGCATCTTGGGGTGAGGGAGGGAATTGAACCCCCAAATGCGTGGTTTTCAAGACCATTGCTCGCACGAGTGAGCAAGCCCTCACCATAACCGCCCGCAGACACGCAGACTGCGGGCGGTTCACAACCTTCCTATCGCGGAACGAAGCCAAAGCTTCGGGGTTTTGCTTTATTCGGATTGGGGAACCAGAGAATCGCCCTGTTTCAGTGATTCTCTGTAGCTTCCTGTACGATCCGGGCAGCGGCTTGGCTGACATCTTCGTTGCAGTTGTGGGCCCGAAATTCTTGCACTATCTCGGAATCGGTACCCGTGAATTTGTGCCCGCAAGCTGTACAGACTCCGTGAAGTCGGGGGTCGTGAATAACCAACAGGCTTCTATCTGCTTTCACCACGCTTCCCCACAGCTCCGAGCGCACCGCATCTTCGCTGCCGGAGGGGTTCCGATCCGATTTCGAGGCCGTCTGGTCATGGTCGAAGAAGGATGTCAGCTGATACTACGGCCCCGGCCTGGCCGAGAGAGTCACCACGGTATAGTGATCGATCCGGCCCAGGGTAAACTCGCAGACGCTCCCGTGCAGAGAGCGGCCATCGAACTGAGGCTCGGCCGCATCCGGTGAAACGACTTTCACCTCCCAGCGGCTCAGGTCCTGGACCAGCCCGCTCAGCTCCAGCCGGACTTTCACGTTCTCTGCCGGGACCTGGTGATCGTAGTTGAGCAAGTGGAGAATCAAAGTCCGACCGTCGGGCTTCCGAGTCAACTGGCCCAGCACATAACCGCGCGGCTCCAGGCTGAGGCGAGGCCCTCCGGCTGCGGCTTCGGCGCGCGACGCAATTCCCGGCTCCGCCTTTCCGGCCCTGATGATGACGCCGCCGCCGGCGGTGAACGTATCCAACCGGGCCTTTTGCTCGGCGCTGAGCTTGGGCAGGTCAGCCGGCATCACCAGCACCTTGAACCGGTCCAGGGGGACTCCCTTGTCCAGGTGCGCGAGCACTTTGGTCTCGAAGAAGACGCTCTGTTTCAGGAATTCGTCGGCCAGCGCGTTCCGCGGCTCCGCGGAGATCAAGGCGATCCGCGCTGCCGGCGCCGTCCGGTGATACAGATCCTGATGCTCCACCAGGAAATGATTGTATTGGGCGATGGCCGTCCAGGCCTTATGGGCCTCCGGTTCGTCGTCGATCAGCCCGGAGACGAATCGGCCCTCGATGTTGCGCGAGGTGGCCGCGCCGAACGTGTAGGCCTCGGCGATGGAAAGCTTCTGCTCGGCCGCGCTCGGGACACAGCTCTCGCGATGGCCGCAGTGGTAAATGTCGTTCTCATACATCAGAGGCTGCCAAGGCTCCTTCTCGCCGCTCAGGAATTTGATCTTGCGCGCGTTGCCCACCTGCCAATGACCGTCCCAGACCCCCGGTGTGTCCTTGCCGTCCTCCTCCCAGATTGCCTCGTTGATGTCGTTCATCCCAAAGCGGTCTGGCGCAATATGGATGTTGGCATAAACCATGACCTTGGGCCGGCCGGTTTCCTGTGCCTTGCGCTCAGCCATCCGCTGGGTATCATCGAGCAACTGGGCCAGGCCGCTGTTATGACCGATCATGTTGTCCCAGACGATCGCGTCCACGCCCGCGTCCACTGCCAGCTCCGCCTTTTTCAAGAGATAGGCCCGCCAGCCCGGCTCGCGCACGTCGGCCAGCCGGCGCTTCCATGAGATCTGCAGGTTGGTCTTGGTCGGGCCGGCGTAGAACATGGGGATGCCGTGCATCCACAGGCCGTATTTCTTCGTTTCCGGGTCGTCGCGGTAGGCGCTCTTCCAGAACATGTTGGTAGCGGACAGGTAAGCCGACACGTGAATGCCGTTCTCATGGCAGCGGGCGATTACCTTTTTCAGGTTCTCCCGGTTCTCTTCCTCATCCTTAAGCGACCAGCCGTTGCTCCAGGTGACCCAGAGCGGAGGAAGGGAGGCTTCGACTTGCATATCCATTATCAAATCGATGCGCCGCTCTAACTGAAAGAACTTCGTCACTGTAAGGGCCGGAAGCACCTTGTTGAACTTCTTGTAATACTTCTTCCTCAACTCAGCCTGACGAGATTCGCAGTCCAACATTTGATCTGCCATCGCTTTGGCCTCAGCGTCGGTCAGGTTCGGGTACTTCTGGGTGTACTGCTTAATGACGGCAGCGCGACGATCGTCCAGCCTGGATCGTTCGTACTCGTATTGCTGATAGATCGGCCAGAATGCCGCACCATCTTTGTCGTTGAAATTCATTCCTGCTGTGATGAGGGCAGTCCTGTCTGCCTGCATATTGGCCCTCAATACTGCGATGGCGGAGTCAATATTGGGTACCTGATCTTGAGCACGGCCGAGAGGGCAAAATGCGAGCATCGCGAACGTAACCATGAATAATGCACAATTCTTCATCATTTAATTGAACTGCTAAGCCGCTTGCTTCCTGTCATTTGCGGGCGCAGCGGCGCAGAGCGCTCGACAAATTTGTGCGAATCGCTCCTCGAAAGGACATGCCAATAGTCGATGCGCTAGGTAGAGTCTTAGCGAGTTGGTGTTTCATGTCTTTGCAACGCGTTCGTTTCTGGATGCGCCGCTCATAGTGCAGGTTGCGCCCAAGTGGCGACCACATCCGGGCATACGTGCCTAACGCAGGGCAATAGTTGTGACATTCAACATGCAGCGCAGTCAGGAATAGCTTCGGTTAGCGGCTCTTAATTTGTAGTTCGGCATTGGCATTGCGCGTGCACTCTCATCTTGCAGCGAGGCGGCAGGCATTTGGTGACCGAGACGGACTCCGCAGCCAACCAGTTCGGAGCGCCCGAGAGCGAAGAAGACCCGCGCGGCACATTTCCGTTGTTTGTGGCCCGTGTCTGCCCCTTGCGCATTTTTCGGATCTCTGGATAGGAGAGCGATTATGAAAACCCTTGACACACTACCGGGCGAATCGAACACGAGCATCATCTCGTCGATCATTAACTTAGTCTGTCCACAATGCGGGGGAAGAATGTCGGAATTCCAATGTGAAGGGAGATGCCGCAGGAACTGGCTTGCTGAATGGGAATGGGCGAATTACGCGACGAGAAGCTCTAAGTCCCGTGTCTCGGGCCATCGCGCCCGGTCGTTGCGGTGACCTGGCTTGCGATCACGTTCGCAATCCCCGCTCGCTGGATCAGCTTCGATTTCGTGCGTCAGCCACTCTCTCGGTCGCTGCAGGTTAGTTCCTCCTTTGATCTGGTTCTACGGGAGAATTCCCGGTCTCAATTTTCTTTCAACAATGGCACGCAGAAGCGTACCTCAGGCAGTTAAAACAGGTTCGACCACTGCCAGGAGCAAGGGATCTCCTAGCCTGCTTGACCAGATCAGGTACCAAATGGGCAATCGCCACCAGCGGGCGTATGCAGACTGCAGGGCCGAACCTCGCGATCCTGGGTGTGGGACCGGATGTGCCAATTATTACCCGCGACCAAGTCGCGCGGGCGAAACCGGATCCCGATGTGTTCCTGGCGGCCGCAGAACTGCTAAGAGTTCCGATTACATCGTCGATCGTGGTCGGAGACAGCGTGTGGGATCTTCTCGCGGCCCGTCGTGCTGGGGCGCTTGGAGTGGGACTCCTGTCGGGAGGATACGGCAGAGAAGAATTGGAAAGCGCAGGTGCATACCGTATCTACAACGACCCAGCCGATCTGTTGCGGCACCTCGATGAGATGGGAGTCAGAAGAGGGGGCTGACTCTATGCGGATGAGATTCTCGCCTGTATCTAAGTGGCTTTCGAACGTTTTGAAGCGGCGCAAGTTTTGTTATCTGCCCGTGCTGGCAATAATTACAGTAGGAGTCCCAGCCCAAGTTTCGCCTGCAGCATCCGATCTCCCATCAAACCAGCAAGTAATTTCGCTTTTGACCGAGTCGATCGATTGGTATCACCATTGCGTGATCGAGCGCCAGATTGCAACTGACCCGGTCGACCTTGTGTTTCTGGAAGACAATCGGCCAAGTGCAGCGCAGATTCTCCAATTATCGTTTGACTTTGCCAGGGCTGGTGCGCAGTTTTCGGCGACGCCACAGGCAAATACCCAGAAGGGGAGCACAGCGATTGCGACCGGCTCGCCGGACCTCGCGCAGTTTGTACAGTTAGAAAACAATACCGAGTTACAGGGCCGTCAGGCAGGCGAAGAAATCGAGGCAATCAACAAAAAGATCAAGACGGCGGATGGTGCTCAGCGTCGTGAGTTGCAGGCCGCGCTGGATGCGACGCAGAGCCGGCTGGATGTCTTACAGGCGGGATCGGCTACCCTTCGGCAGTTAGTTGAATTTATGCAAGCGTTCACAAGTCGCGAGACCGGAGATTTGGCATCGACTATCGACGACCTCGCCCGAACTGTTCCCGATGTGACCGGCCCAACGAAGGTGGTGTCACAAACGCAACTTTCGGCCCCCTCTTTGTCTGCCAAGTCAGGCGACTCCGGAATCCTCGCCCTCAGCTCAGAAGTATCAGCGCTGGGAAGAAAACTTAGCATTCTGGACGACGAGATCCGCCGCACCGATGGCCTGAGGCAATCTTCTGATGAATTGCGCAATCCGCTTCTGGCGGCCATTAATAAACGTCTTCCAGCACTCGCTGAGAACGCTCTTGAGGTGAGCGACCCCGCCGAACTGCAGCGGCAGAAAACCAGACTTGATGAGCTGGCAGCCTTGGTCAAGACACTATCTCCAGCGATCGTGGCGTTGGACAAACAAAGAGTATTGCTCGCCGCATACACATCGCGCTTGAAAGCCTGGCGTGCCGCCGTCATCGCCGAGGACAAGAAAACGTGGAAAAATCTGATTTCGCGGCTGCTCGGTGCTGCCGTGGTGATTGGCGGGCTTGTGATCACAGGTGCGGTTGTGCGCAGAGTGACGCGGCGTCATATGCGCGACACTGAGCGCCGCCACATCGCCCTGGTAATCCAGAGAGTTGTCCTCTGGTCAACCATCGTAGCCGTCGCCGCGTTTGCGTTCGCCTCGGACGTGACCTCATTGGCTACTTTCTTTGGGCTTTTGGCGGCAGGCGTTGCGGTTGCGCTTCAAAGTGTGATTCTTTCCGCCGTCGGTTACTTCGTGCTAGTGGGAAGGCGCGGAATAAGAATCGGGGACCGCGTGCAGATTTCGGGCGTGACCGGCGACGTCACAGATATCGGTTGGCTCCAATTCCAGCTGAAAGAGATCGACACTCGAACTCAGCAGCCCACAGGCAACGTGGTTACGTTCTCGAATTCGTTCGTCTTGGCGTCGCCCGCCACTGGTCTGTCCAAGTTCAAGCGGAACGACGTGAAATCGGCGCAGTTGGAAGTCGCCACAAAGGCGTCGCAGTCCTAGTCGAAGCGCAGATTGCCAGCCAATTTGGCCTGTTCCGAAGCTTTCGCTTCCTACTGCCCTAGCGTTTTCTGCGCTGCGGTCGCCACCCCGTGACGTCAGTGCCCAGATGTGGGCACGCATGCCCGGCTGCACAGACTCAATGTCGTTAGCCCCTGTATATATCCATTGACAGTGTTTCCTTCCACTGGCCCCTTGTGGGCAGGCTATTGGGCCCCGAATACTTCGCGGAGATCGAGGGATAAGCTTGAAGAATAAAAGTACTTTGCATGTGCCAATTCCAGGGCTGCACTTGAGGTGTCCCCTCGATCGCGGGAGTTAGGCAGACGCCGGCTCCGGCTTGATGCCGATCGATGTCGAAGTTGGCGGCGAGGTATGACTTTGCTCTTGCGCCCTCCCCAGAGTCTTGGCGATGAAGAAAATGACGATGAAAACTGAGGAGAACACCACTGCAGACCGAAGTGCTCGGACAATGTTTCCGGATCTCACCATTTCATTCCCTCGCCGCCATCGCTTGTGTCGCCCTCAAGAGGGGCTCGTCAAGTGGTTCGTCGCGATTTTCAATAAGCATGTCATACTTCTTGTGAGCGAAGAGGCTGATCACCCGCTCCCCACCGAACGGAGTTCCGGCCTTGCCCACGGCCGCAACCGTGCCGCCAACCTCTCTGCTTTGTGTTGGAGCGCAATCGGCATGCCAAATGGCTGAAGCGTAAGCTAGAGTCTTCAACGAGGTTGACTGTTCATTTCCTTGGATAGCCGTCGGTTTTTCAGACTGGCCGCAACTCTAGCGCCTAGCTGCCCGCCCACATCTGGGCGCATGCCCGATGCTGGGCAGAGCGATGACATTCGAGATCCGAGCACCCCAGGAACAGCTTGTTATCGGCACTCATTCGCTATTCGACAATTGGCATCGAGCTTGCACTCTCATTGCCGAGCGAGGCGGCAGCCGCGTTGGTCGATCATCTGCGTGCCAGCGGTAACTTCTCCCTCGTTTCGATGTATAACGGGCGCTCCGAATACGACTACATCTTCAGTGGAAACTGGAGGAAGTGGACTATGAGGTCGGGGTCAAGGTGGAGGTTGCAATCTCCGCACGGATCACCAGAGTCGCGACAGGGGCAACGGTCTGGAGCAATGCTGTTTCCGAAGTTGGAACGTTGTCTCAACGAGACGTACCCGGGGTTGTGTCTCAGATGAATCGGACTACGGAGCTAGCCATTTACAAACTGCTTTCTACGATTCTGGCCCCGTTGGCGAGTAACAAACATATTTCAATCGTCGTGCCGAGCAAAAACGAACATGAAATTCTCAAAAAGGAGATTCCTGGAATGAAGAGCAGCAAGATTTTCGCCGGAGTAACGGTGGCTCTCCTCAATCTCGCCCTGTGCACTGTCGCCGTTGGGCAGGACAAGGCAACCGCTCAGGAGGTCGTCACCAAGGTAAGGGAAGCGGCCAGCACTCTATCGAAGACGGGTGACGTGGCACAGTTTAACCAGAAGCAGGGTCCGTGGGTGTGGAAAAACACTTATGTCTTTGTCGTGGACTGCGACAAGAAGATACTGGCGGCTCACCCCATGAATCCGGAGCTAGTAGGCAAAGACCTCATCTCTATCGAGGACACCAAAGGGAAAAGCATCTGCCCGGACCCAGAACACTTCTGCAAGAAAGTGCAAGAGACGCGGCGGGGCATCTGGAGCGACTATTGGTGGCCGAAGCCCGGCGAGGAGCAGGGCTCCCACAAGCTCAGCTATCACTTGAGTGCCAAAGGGACTCCCTACGTGGTTTCGTCCGGGATAATTCCTTGACAGTACCGTGGGGGATGTCGAAATCAGATGGGACGATCATCCATCCAGCGTCGCCGTTCATGCTTCGGCGTTTCGCGAGTGACCGCCCTTTCGAGACGACGTTCTGCTCCAGGTGCGACTGTCCGCGTCCTGGTTATTCACGCACAGGAAGACTGGATGATCTCGGGAAGTGCTGGAATCTCGTTACTGGATCCAGACAGCACGGAAATCCGGGTCCAAATCTCGTGTAAGTCTTTGGCGCGACTTGCACGATCAGCAACCCCGCGATGCCCGGCAGTGCCCTTTCAATGGCACTGCGCCTCAATGTGGGCAGAGTTCGATGAGCGGTCATGCGAGGTGCCTTTCAACTCATCGCCTCCAATTGGAACTGCAAATGCTGTTAATTACCAAGTTCAAGTGATTTGGCTTGAGGAACGATGAAGTTGTTGTTCACGGCCGTCAATTTTATGGCAACCCATGTACAAGGCCCGATCTGCCTGGCCATGGCCTTAAGGCCCGCTCCGATCACCGTCGCCGACTTGGTACCTATTGGAATGCGATTACGAATGATCAGTCCGAGCTATAGAAGACTCTTTCCAGCTAGGGGGGAACTATGTCCCTTTGCAATTTCACATCTCTTCAGAACCTGACAATTGAAACAGAAGGGCGTAAGAGTGGCCTGCGTCTTTCCAGAAAGTCGAGGTAGCCTCATGTTTGACTCCCTGGTTGCTTCCTCAAAAGTTCTCGAGACCATCGATGAGCGCCTGATGCGGTGTGGCGTTAGCCGTCGCGTCTTCCTGCAGCTTTGCTCTTCTCTGATGATAGCGGCACCATTCGCCCTCGCTATCACTGACAAGAAAACCCCGGAAGAGGTTGCCGCGGGACTGGGAAAAGTCATTCGTCCACCCGTGATCTGGCTGCATTTTCAGGACTGCACGGGCTGCACCGAGACGCTGCTCCGGACTTCGCACCCGGACTTGGGCGATTTGATCCTCAACATCATCTCGCTCGAATACCACGAGACGTTAATGGCGGGTTCGGGCAAGCAGGCCGAAGAAGCGCTCGCCGAGGCGGTTGAAAAATACTCCGGCAAATACGTTTGTGTCGTCGAGGGCGCGATCCCCACTCGGGATAAGGGTATCTACATGAGGCTGGCCGGGCGACCTGCCATGGATGTGCTCGCCGACGTCGGTGGAAAGGCTGCCGCTGTTATCGCCATCGGGTCGTGCGCGGCGTGGGGTGGTATTCCGTCTGCCGATCCCGATCCAACCGGCGCCGTTGGTGTGGCCGATCTTCTCCCGGACAAGGCGATCGTCAATCTTCCCGGTTGTCCGCCGAATCCCTACACGCTGCTCGGGGTGGTACTGCAATTTGCCGCCTCCGGCACGCTGCCGGAACTCGATGAGGAAAAGCGGCCAAAGTTCGCCTACGACCGCGACATTCATGAGCAGTGCCCGCGCCGGGCGCACTTTGATGCCGGCCATTTTGTGAAGCAATTCGGCGACGAGGGCCACCGCGAAGGCTGGTGCCTTTACGAGCTGGGTTGTAAGGGACCCGACACTCATGCCGGATGCTCAACCCGGCACTTCAATGAAATCCCCGACGTGTGGCCGATTGGCATCGGCGCACCGTGCATTGGATGCACGGAGAAAAGCATTGCGTTCCGCGTGCCGATGTTTAAGGTTATCCAAATTCATACTTTGGCAGCGCCTCCCTCGACCTACGCGCCCATCATCGCGCCGCAGGGCAAGGTGAGTCCGATCGCAACCGGCCTGGTCGGATTGGCGGCGGGCGCGCTCGCGGGCGCGGGCTATGTTGCCTCACGCAAATTCTCCACCGCAGAGGCCGATCAGAGCGTGCCCGGTTCCGGTCCCCCCGGCGACGGGGGAAAGACGGAGGGCGGCTCGAAGGCGGGCCCGAAGGCATCGGTATGAGCCCCGCGATCAATCGCCGTCAGGCCCTCCTCGGGATCGTCGGACTCGGAGGGACGGTTACCGGGGCATTGGCCGTACCCGCTATGGCCGCTGAGTCTGAGCATCCGGCGCACCCCGTGGCCGCGCCCGACGCCGTGGCCATGCTCTATGACAACACGATTTGCACTGGATGCAAGGCCTGCATGCCGGCGTGCAACGAGGCCAACGGCCTGCCACCTGACACGGCGCTCTCCGGAGGGCTCTGGGATGTGCCGGCGGACCTCAACTCAAAGACAAAGAACATCATCAAGCTCTACCGGGAGCCAGAGGCGCCCGGCTTTGCCTACGTCAAGAGGCAGTGCATGCACTGTCTCGATCCCGCTTGCGTGACCGGCTGCCCATTCGAGTCTCTGAAGAAGAGCGACTGGGGTGCTGTCACTTGGAATGGTTCGCTCTGTATCGGGTGCCGCTACTGTGAGGTCGCCTGCCCGTTCGAAGTGCCAAAGTTCGAGTGGGACCACTGGAATCCCAAGATCGTCAAGTGCGAGTTTTGCTACGGCCGCTTGCACAATAACGAGCAACCGGCGTGCACCGCCGTGTGTCCCACGGGCGCAGTGATCTACGGCAAGCGGACGGACCTCCTGGCCAGGGCCAAAGATCGCGTCGCCGCCTCGCCGGGCAAGTACTTCGAGAATCGGGTGTACGGGGAGTATGAGGCGGGAGGAACCCAGGTGCTCTATCTCTCCAAAGTCGCGTTCGAGAAGATCGGCCTCCCCAAGCTCGGCTCGACCTCACTAGGTCACTACGCCACCGAAGTGACGTCGGTCATCTACAAGTGGCTCTCGGGACCGATCCTCGTCGCCTGCGTTCTGGGCGCGGTGATCAAGCGGAACTGGAATCGACATGAGGCGGAAAGACCTGAGCGTGAGAAAAAAACAGGCCTCCGGGATCAGCTATGACCAGGTGGAAGAAGTTTATCGAGTTGCTAAACAGGTGGAAGAAGGCTATCGACTCGCTATCGGTGGCCAATCTCAACCACACAACTACGAGTATCTGTGACGAAGACGGCACGGCCCTTGTCAACTATTGGCAGCGAGGCGTTCCCGTCTATCGCGAACCGGTGATTACACCCACACTGCTATTTTTCGCAGCTCTCGCTGCAATCGGCTTGACCCTGGCTCTGGTGCGGTTCTTCTCCCCGCTCGGTCCATTTTCTGGGATGAACGATGCGTATGCCTGGGGAGTCTGGAAGACCTTCAATGTCCTGACTTTGACCGCCATAGGCTCTGGCCCCCTCGCAGTGGGCATGGCGGCCTGGGTCTTCAACCGGGAAAAGTTGCACGTGGTCATGCGGACCGCCCTCGTGTCGGGGTTCCTCTTCTACGCGACCGGACTGGTTGCTCTCGGCTTCGACGTGGGGCGTGCGTGGAATTTTTACAGCATTGTGATGCCATGGCGCTGGAACGCCCACTCCGCCATGCTTGAGATTTCTTTTTGCATGCCCGTTTACTGCTTCTTTTTTCTGGCCTTCGAGAACCTTCCTCTGGTTCTGGAACGCTTCTACTACACGGGCGGCGAAACGACCAAGGCGTTTCTTGTAAAGTGCGCTCCAACTCTGCGTCGAATTTATCCGTTCATGCTCACAGGGGCTTATCTATTTCCCCTCATGCACCAGTCCTCTTTGGGTGGGCTGATGCTGCTGGCTGGCGACAAGGTCCACCCTCTGTGGCAGACGCCATTTTTGCCCCTCCTCTATCTCCTGGCCGCAAATCTGTGCGGGTTGGGCTTCGTGATCTTTCTCCTCCTAATCACGTGTCTCCACTACTCGCGGCCGCTCGATGCGGGGGTGCTGGGGGAGTTGGGTAACCTGCTGTCGGGCGCGTGTTTTCTTTTCCTCGCCGTCCGCTTTGGGGATCTCGTCTGGCGAAGACAGCTCGGGGCGGCCTTCGCGCTCGACAAGATGAGCCTCCTCTTCCTGCTGGAGACTGCGCTCATCCTCGTCCCCGCCGTCGCGCTCCGAAGCAGAGCCGTGCGCGAGACGCCACGAAGGATGCTAAACGTCGCCACGCTTGCCTGTTTGGGGGGGCTGCTATATCGTTTCATCCCCACCACCATCGCGTTCTACCCTGCACGCCATGCGAACTACTTCCCGAGCACGCCCGAGTGGCTCATGACGGTCGGGTACATTTCGCTCGGGATCCTGGCTTTCGGTCTGGCCGTTAAGTACTTCGCAATCCTGCCTGGCGAGATCGAGGACTGGCATCACATGTTCAGAGTTGTTCGTCAGCGCCGCTCGGAGGCTAAGTTAAAAGGAGAAACATCATGGCCCGAATCTCTATCGACCCAATAACTCGCATCGAAGGTCACCTGCGCATCGACGTCGAAATCGATGGTGGCAGCGTCCAAAAGGCTTGGGCAAGCTCCACCATGTGGCGCGGAATTGAAACGATTCTGCGCGGGCGCGACGCCCGCGAAGGCTGGGTATTTGCCCAGCGCTTCTGCGGAGTTTGTACTACCGTCCACGCGATCGCCTCGGTGCGCGCCGTGGAAGATGCACTTCAACTCGAGATTCCGGCTAACGCGCAGTACATTCGCAACCTGATTCTGATCGCGCACGCCCTGCACGACCACATCGTCCACTTCTATCACTTGTCCGCTCTCGATTGGGTGGACATCACGACCATTCCCAAGGCGGATCCCGCACGCGCAGCCTCCATTGCCGACGGCATAAGCAGTTGGCCGGGAAATTCCCATCGCGAACTCGAAGCGGTTCAGCAAAAGGTCAAGGGCTTGATTGCGAGCGGCCAGCTCGGGATTTTCTCTCATGGCTATTGGGGCCATCCGGCGATGCGCTTGAGCCCGGAAATGAACCTGATTCTGTTTGCTCACTATTTGCAGGCCCTGGAGTTTCAACGCAAATCCAATCAGGTCGTCGGAATACTTGGAGGAAAAACCCCGCACATCCAGAATCTCGCGGTTGGCGGCGTGATGAACGCGATCAACCTGAACAGTCTCGCAACTTTTAATATGGATCGCCTCGGGACATTGCAGTCCCTGCTCCAGGACTTGATCCCGTTCGTGCAACAGGCGTATTTCCTGGACGCCTGCCTGCTCGCTGCCTCCTACCCAGAGTGGTTCCGCTATGGCCGCGGCGTCGCCAATTATCTCGCCGTCCCTGACCTTCCGTTGGATGCGAAGGCCACGCAATTCGATCTTCCCGGGGGCGTTATCATGAATGGGAATATCGGTTCCGTGCGGCCAATTCAAAATTGGCGTGACGAAGCGATCCGCGCGACGGTTGCCGAGGATGTTACGCACGCGTGGTACCAAGGAGTAGGCCCACAGCAGCCCTGGAAGGGCAAGACCGATCCCTACTACACCGGTTTCGGGGACGACGGGAAATACACATGGGTGAAAGCACCACGCTACGAAGGTGCGCCCATGCAAGTCGGTCCGCTGGCGAATATTCTCGTCGGCTACGCCTCTGGCCATGCGCTCACCCGCAAATGGATGGACGCCGCTCTCAACAGAATTTCCTCGGTCAATGGTACGAAGGTGACGCCGGATTATCTGCAATCGACCATGGGGCGTTATCTTGCCCGCGCCGTCCGCTCCGCCATGCTCTCCGATCTCGCTCTCAAGCATTGGCAGTTGCTCTCTGACAACATTCTCAAAGGCGACGACACCACTTACAATCCACCGCAATTTCCGTCGCATGAGTGTGCGGGGGTCGGCATGCACGAGGCCCCACGCGGCACGCTTTCACACTGGGTTGTCATCGACAAAGGGACCTTCTCCAACTACCAGGCGGTGGTGCCGACCACGTGGAACGCCAGCCCCCGTGACGAGAAAGGCATTCCCGGGCCATACGAAAGCTCGCTCCTGGCAAACCCGGTGGCCGATCCGTCGAAGCCGCTCGAAGTGCTCCGCACCGTGCACTCTTTCGACCCGTGCATGGCGTGCGCCTGTCACACGCTCGATGCCAGTGGCCGCAAAATCGCTCAGGTGAAGATCTTATGAACACAAGGCGACCGAGTGCTCTGCCAACTCCGAAGCATGTATGCGTAATCGGGTTGGGAAACGTGCTGATGGGCGATGACGGTTTCGGCTCCTTGGCGGTCGAAAAGTTTCGTTGCGAGTACGAATGCGGCTCCAACGTTGAGATTCTCGACCTCGGCACGCCGGGGTTGGATCTCGCACCGTATTTGTACGGTACGGACGTGGTCATAATCGCAGATGCTGTCCATGCGCATAAGGAAGAGAAACCCGGAACGTTGTGCATATACTGCGAAGCCGACCTTCTGACTCAGCGGGCCCAGCTTCGCCTGACGGCCCATGATCCAGGACTTCAGGAGTCTCTCGCGCAGTTGAAGCTGGTTGGTCACGCCCCCTTCGAACTTATCATCGTCGGCGTCGTTCCGGAGTCGTGCGCTTTTGGTACGGGCATCAGCCCCACCGTGCTGAGCAGTTCCTCGGCTGCAGTCGATAACATCGCTCGCTTGCTGCGGGAGCGCGCTATCGAATGCCGCCGCCGGCATGCTCCGGTCCAGCCGAATCTCTGGTGGTCGTCTGGTGATCGGCGCCTCTCATCGGCGATGCTCCGCTCTTTGCAGACGGCAGCCGCCCAACAGGAGCATTCTCTATGAGCAAAGCCCTGCTGTATGACGCAACAATGTGCATCGGTTGCAAACAGTGCGAAGCTGCCTGCGCGCAACAGAACAAGCTGCCGTACGACGACAAAGTAGCAGCCGAGTCGGTGCAATCGGAACATAAATATACCGTCGTTATGACCAAAGACGACAGTTTCATGCGACGGCTATGCATGCACTGTGAAAAACCTTCTTGCGCGTCGGCTTGTCCGGTTGGAGCTCTCCATAAGACCAAGGCAGGTCCAGTCGTTTACGACGTCTGGAAGTGCATTGGCTGCCGGTATTGCATGGTCGCCTGCGCGTTCAACCAGCCCAAGTATGAATGGCACTCCCTGAATCCACGGGTCCGCAAATGCATTATGTGCCCGGACCGCATAGCTGCCGGCAAGCAGACCGCATGTGCCGAGATCTGCCCGACTGGGGCCACGAAGTTCGGGGAGCGCGACGACCTTATTAATGAGGCAAAGGACCGTCTCCGCCAAAATCCGCCCAACTACTATCCTTATATTTACGGTCTTAACGAAGTTGGTGGAACGTCGGTCTTTATTCTTTCCAGCGCAAAGGCCGAGAACTTCGGTTATCCAGCGCTCGAGAAAATCGGCGAAACCCCCATGCCGGAATACACCGGGCGAGTGATGGAGAGAATTCCAGACTTTGTCCCGGTGTGGACGTTGGCCTTGGGCGGCATTTATTGGATTTCGCATCGTCGCGACGAAGTGGCCGCCGCTGAAGCAGAAGAAAAGAAGCAGAACGGGAGCGAAAAATGAAGATCAAGCTGACCTTTTGGAGAGTTGTATTCATTGTGATCATGGCCCTGGGCCTGTACTCCTCATTTATTCGCTATTTTCGTGGCTTGGGCGCTGCTACAAACATGACCGACCAGTTCCCCTGGGGACTGTGGATTGGCTTCGACTGCCTGTGCGGGGTCATGCTGGCGGCTGGCGGCTTCTGCATGGTCGGAGCAGTCTACCTCTTCAACGTCGAGCGCTTGCACAGTGTTGTACGCCCTGCGGTGTTGACCGCATTTCTCGGCTACGTGCTCTTCATCGTTGGACTTCTGTTTGACCTGGGCCGTCCCTGGTACATCTGGCATCAGCTCATCTACATGAACCCGCACTCGGTCATGTTTGAGGTGGGCATGTGCGTGATGACCTACACCACGGTACTCTTCTTCGAATTCCTTCCCAACGTATTCGAAGCGATCCATTGGAAGGCTCCCATCAAGTGGATTAACAAGATTTACCCGGTGCTGATCGTTCTGGGCATCTTGCTCTCCACCCTGCACCAGAGTTCCCTGGGATCCCTCTATCTGATCATGCCGAGCAAGCTCCATCCGTTCTGGTACACGCCGGCGCTGCCCTTCTTCTTCTTTGCATCGGCGATTGCGGTGGGTTTGGCCATGACCATCTTCGAGTCCACACAGAGCGCGAAGGCCTTCGGCCGTCACCTTGAACTTCCGGTTCTGGTCACCCTTGGCGGCGCCCTACTGGTGGCTCTCTGGGTCAATGCGCTGCTCCGCTTCGAGGACTACTTCCACCGTGGCTTGCTCGGACAAATCTTCAAACCCAGCTACGAAGCGTACTTCCTGTGGCTCGAACTGGCGCTGACATACGTAATTCCGATCACCATGCTCAGTTTCAAAAAGGTCAGGCTATCGCCACAGCTCCTGTATCTGGTCTCCATTTCTACTGTGTTCGGATTCATCACCAACCGCCTCAATATTGCTCTCATCGGTTTTGAGACCTATGTCGGACATCACTACGTCCCGAAGTGGACCGAGTTTTCGATCACTCTGATGATCGTTGCGATGGGTTTCTTCCTGTTCGGGCTGGCTGTGAGGTATTTACCTATTTTTGGCGAAGATGCAGAACATGCCGTTCTGTCGCGCGTCCCGCAAACCGAAGCCGAAGCCGAGCGCGTGTTGGCAACCACGGTGTTGGGCCATGCGGGAGACTGAGCCAATTTGCCGAGATCCGCTTCCTTTGCTCTGCGATCCCGATGAGGCCCGCTGGCGTGGGTAAGCGCCAAAGACTTAAGCCCCTATACAATCGATAGCCGCCACCAACACGGCGGGGATTATGCCTTTCTCATTGCCACGCACTGCCACTACGCAGGGAGAACATTCGCACACCATAAGTGTGAAATTACGCGATATGAACCAACTCTTCAATTCGATGGACCCTTCCCCCTTCATTGAAAAGGACCTCGATGACGATGCGGAAGAATTCATCGTAAGCTGGGCGCAAGAGTTTTCTGCTAAGGCTCCGCTCAAATTGCGCATCTACTTGGAGCAGTGGCCCTCCGAAGACCCCAAAGAATTGATTCGGACGGCTGTCCACAACCACTTTGTTCACCGTGCACAAATTACTGACTTGGAGTTCAAGCGGCTCATGAGGCAGGGCCGCACGAGTCTTTTCATCGGACTTCTTTTCTTGGCTGCCTGTCTACTTCTAAGCAAGATGTTGTTAGGTCATTCGGGGGGTACTTGGGCTGCCATTGTGCGGGAGAGCCTTACGATAGCGGGATGGGTCGCCATGTGGCGACCCATGCAGATCTATCTTTACGATTGGTGGCCTCTGCTGCGACGGAGCCGGATTTATGCCAAGCTGAGCCACATGCCCGTGGAACTCGTCCAAAAAGGCAAAGGTTGAGTAGACTCCCTGTGGGGTCCCAGCTTCGTTCCAACTAACCCCTTTCCGTTTGCGAACAGAGAATATCCGTGGCGCCCGCATAAACACTGGAGAAAAGAATGGTAGGCACGTGGGGACTCGAACCCCAGACCTCTACCGTGTCAAGGTAGCGCTCTAACCAACTGAGCTACGCGCCTACAATCACTTGCGATTTTACCATTGTTCCCATGGGAACAACTGCTGTTCCCACGGCCTGAGTGACCCTGGATTGTGCCATGCGTTTCTCGGGCATCGTGCCTTGAGCATACAGTTCAAGCGTCAGACGGCTCGTTGCGTGACGTAGCATGTCCTGAGTCGTTTTGACGGTCTCACCGTTACCTTGTAGCAGTGTCGCCAAAGTTCGCCGGAACGAATGCCAACCGATGTGCTTTGCAATTCCCGCACGCACAGCAGCCGGACGGACGCCTTTCCTTAGCAGGCTGTCAGGCCAATAGGGTTGCCGTCCATCCTTTTCGGGACTTCCGAAGACAAAGTCCGCGTCTTGGTTGTACGGACATTTCCCCCTCCACTCCAGCAGCACGTTCGCAAGTGCCGTGTCCATCGGCACGGGCTTGTCGCTGGCATCGGTCTTGAGCGGGCCGACTACTTGGTCCACGATGGCTCGGGATGGCCGAATCTCCATCATGTCGAAGCGAACGTCCTCCCACTTCAAGCCCAACAGCTCAGAGACTCGCAAGCCGGTCGAAAACGCCACAAACACAGCCGTCTTGCATGGCTCACGCAGTTGCGTCAGAAGAGCGGCAATCTCCGCTACTGTCAGAACGTCGGGCACGCGCTCACGCTTCGCAGACTGACGTACCAATGAGATGGGATTTTTGTCCATCCATTCGTACCGCATGGCGTGATTATAGAGTGCGTGCATAATGTTTCTGATTTTCGCCCGGCTGCCATTCGCCAACGGCAACGTCCTCAGCCATCCCTCAACTGCCACTGTACGAACGTCACGGAGCGGGTGTTCGCCCCACTGAGGCACAATCCAGCAGCGAACGTAACTCCCGTACATCTCTCGTGTGGAATGCGCCTTTGTGCTGTCATCGCTCAGTTCTTTTTCCGTGTAATGGTCCACCAGTTCCGCCACGTTCAGCGGTGCCCCGGCGTCCCGGTTTATTGTTGACCGGAGAGATTCGCACGCCTTCATCGCTTCGGTCTTAGTCCTGAGCTTCTCAACCGAACCAACGATAACCTTGCGGTTTGATTTCCCGTTTCGGAAACGGAACACCCAAACCGAAGGACCGGCCTTGCGTTTCTCCCGATATAAGCATCCCTGCTGATAGCTGACCGTTTTTCTCACTGGATTTTCCCCTTTGTGAGAGCAACGGACGCATTCGGGTGCTGTGATTGTACACGCAGCCATTGGTCCAGCTCACTGGCCCGAAAGCGCCAATAGCGCCCGATACGGTAGGCAGGCAGCTTGCCCCGCCGCGCCATGCGCTGCACGGTCTTTGGATGGAGTCCGCCCAAGAATTGCGCGGCCTCAGCATCGCTCATCAACGGTTCGTAGTTATCCAATGTAAACTCCAGGTTGGCGCGATTTCTAACCGGTCTTTTTCTTCTTGTCAGCTTCATCAAAAAAGCCATTGCCGTCCGCCCGGCCTTCTAAAATGTCGGCCAGGGTCGGGCGGTCCAGTTCCGCCGGTTGGCTCACTCGGCTACGGCTGCCCGGCGTCAGACCCAGCGCCTCCAGATAGCTTTTTCTGATTCGGGCGGCGTCGTCTCGACTGCGGATTGACGGATTACTTTTCACGCCGGTCTTCGTGTTCAGCATCAGCCCGTTCTTTTGAACATCCTCAGCGGCCTCGTGAAAATAACCACAATACCGGGCCGCCATTTCGATGGTTGCGCGGTCCACCGTGCTGATAGTACCGAGTTCGGACAGTTCACCTATAAGCAGATCCCATTCGACGGATGCGGCCTGGGACAAATCCGTTGGTTTCTCGGGGACACCTCCGGGTGCGGCTGCCTCTGGTCCCCTTGGCTTCTTAGGTCTTGCCATACGTTCCTTCCTTCTGTCGCACGATGGCGGCGGTTGGTGACGATTGTGTTAGCGAACATCCTGTCCGTCTTGGACAACTTCAGCGGCCTGTTCGAGTGCTTCGAGGACTTCGGGCGCGTCGTCCTCGTCCACCTCGATAGCGTCGGAGTCGGGAATGTGTTCGACCGGATCGGGATCGGAGACCTCTTTCGACTTCCGCATATCCCCCGGAAGCAAGTCCACGAGTCGCCGCTCCAAACATTCCAAGTCTCCGGCGTTGATGTGGCTCATTGGTGTGGTCTCTTTTCTGCCGCCCTGGCAATCGCATCCGCGCGATTACGCGCTGGTGCGGCGGCGGCGGTAGTAACCGCCAGTGGCGGCCTCTTTCCAGTCAACGCCGCCAACCACCAATCTGGAAACTCCACCTTCGCCACCAAACCCGCAAACGAATTGTCAAAGATGAAAGTCTCCCCGTAGTCCCCAGCGTGTCGGACGATCCGTCCGCTGCCTTGCACCAACGCTATTGCTGCTTGGTTGCTGAACCACTCGGGGTCACGATTCATTCGCGCCTTGACATACGGATCGCCCATGTAAGGCCACGGCACTTTGGGAAAGATGCAGAACCTCGCGTCGTCATCTTCTAAATCAATCCCCTCGGTCATGGCGAGGGAAAGCAGCACCCCGTTCTCACTGCCGCGCAGACGCTCAACACCGTCGTCTCGGTCGCCCTTGACCCCGTGCGTAAGGATTCGAGCGCCTAAGTCTCGGCTGAGATCGGCAAGGATGCGATCACGGAGCCACCCGGCATGACAATGTATGATCCCCCGCTCGTCTGGGTGGCGCTGGAGCACTTCCCTGATCGCCCGCATGATCGGCGCGAATCCCGACTGCCCTGAAGCATGAGACAAAGATCCCTTGGGGTTGTAGAAGATCGGGCGATTCTCAGGCGGGAAGTCACAAGAGGCGACATGCACCCCCGCCTGAGACTGCTCTATCCCGAGGCCCCGCAGAAAGACGTTGACATTCCCGATGGTCGCAGAAGCGAAGAGAACGTGATCGAATCCCTGAAATAGCTTCGCAGCGGCCTTGCGTGCGGACATCGGAATGATGCAGAGCTCCCGCGCTCCATACTTGTTAGTGTCCATCCAGCAGATCCAGTCGCCGCAATCCAGCGTAAAGAGGATGCCATCCCGCAAGTTGGTAAGTTTGCGTTTCCGCTTGGCCGCCTCTTCGCCGTGCTCATCATCCAGCCTGCTGATAGCGTGACCCAATGCGGTGCTGAAGCACGTCAGCCATCCCCCGACACGCTGAGTGTCCAGGAGCACCTTGTCCTTTAGCAGCGGAAAGTCGAAGGGCTTGCAGCCAATTTCCTTGACGGTTTTGGGCCAGATGGTCCGCTCTCCCATCTTTATAAGAGTGTCCTCAATCTGGTGGGCCTCATCCACCACGAGGACGCTGCGAGGCCAGTAGGCTCCCTCCGGGGGTTGCGCGTAATAGAGGAAATGCGGATTCGTGACTCCCTGTGCCGACCCCCAGAATCTATTCCGGTCGGCAACGTAATCCACGCAACGATCAGCGTGAGGCCTCCACCCAACGGCGTCCTCTGCTTCCTCGCACGTTGGGTTGTAGTTAGCCGTGTTGAACGCGCTGCACTGATAATTGCTCTTCCCGCACACCTCCGACAGTGGCGGGGGTGCCAACTTCTCGTCTCCGGTATACTGCCCGACCAGTTGATTCAAGGGCGTTGTTATGACGCCGGATTCGTAGGCGTTCAGGAAGGTCTTGGCGACCGGGGACTTCCCGAAACCGGTTGGACCTTCGAGTACGAAAAACCGTTTGCCACTCTTGAACGATTCGTCCATCTGCGTCAACGCTGGTACTTGTCCCGGACGCGGGTGCATAGCTGGGGGGAAGCAGTCCAGGATTGGTTTGTTGGTCTTGGGTTTGATAAGCCTCATGCGCGTAGATCCTCCGGTTTCACCTTCGATAGATCGAACCGGAATTTCTTGGTCCGGCGAGAGTTGACTACCTCCATACCCAACAGGCGGACGTACTCGGAAGAGGATGTCAGCTTGTTCGAGAGCATCAAAGCGCTCCCTAACAGCTTGGCAGTGGAGGCGCTAAGGTAGATGTTTGTCCGCGTTAAGTCCTCCCCGATTTCCGAGGCGGACAAGTCCTTGCCCTGATTTTCGGGACGCTTCTCTAACCAGTCTTGCAACAGGGGAAGCAAATCATCACTCGTGTTCACGCTGCGGGATTGCTCCGCGTTGATGTCCTCGGCTGCCTTGGTCATCCGCTCCAGGATCTCCGGGCCTTCCTGGTTGGCGACGGCCAAAATCAGACTCCAGAAGCCCGACATGCGATAGCGCACAACCGGCTCATCCTCGCTCTTGGCCCGAGCAGCCGTGAGCAGGCGCATCGCTGCCCCGGCGCGGCACAGAAGATCTGTGAAGCACACATGCCGGAGATTGCCTTCCCGCCACTCGCGCTCGACCGCGCCATCACCGCGATAACTGGCCTCGACACCGGACGGATTGCCCATATCGACCTTCAAAACACGCCGGGCCACTTGCTCGTCTGTCATCTCCAGGTGATTCGTGGTCAGGATGCAGAGCAAGCGGACAACGAAACGCTGAATGTTGGCCGTGGTGTAGAGAATCCGCCGTTCAATCGTGGCGTTTGTGATGATCGCCTTCAACAGACTGAACATGAGCCGTAAGTTATTGGCCTCATCCAGACAGAGCAGGCCATCGGCGTTTATCAACGTCGTCTCCATCTGTCCCCTGTCGTCCGGCGCGGCAACGACATGGAACCCCATGCCTTTCGGACTTATAACCCAACCAAGCGCCGTAGCTATCGCCGTCTTTCTCGTGCCCCCGAGGCCGTGGAGATGCAGCAAGGGTTGTGCCTTGACCCGTTCCTGAAACATGCCTGCCAGAAGCCACGCGAGTTCCACGTCAATAGCCACTTGGCGGCCAACTCCCGACGTTGGGCTGTAGACCCCTACGCTGAAAACGTGCTTTACGAGAGGCGAATCCTCGTTCCACGAAAAAGCGCCGCCCTGGTAGTTGCCGATCAAGTCGAGATCGGGCATGTGGCCTTCCCCGCCTTGGGTAAACAACAAGCCGCGCTCACCATTTACGTGCACACTCGGGCATCCATCGCCGCCAAAGCGCAGGTAATGACCTTCATGTAGATTGACCAGCAGCTCATGCTCGGCAGGCCGGTACTTGAAAAGCCCTATGATTTCGTTCTCGGGGAAACTGCTGTCCGCCAAGAGAAAACGGAACAGCGCCTTATCCAGGGTTGATGACTCGGGCATTACACCGCAAGCAATCAGGATCTCGTCCATCGCCGGGGTCTTAGGCAGAAGCGCAACCATGCGGCCATCGGGCATTACAAGATGAGGGACGCTGCCCACTATGTAGATTTGCCCGGCCTTCTTAAGAGCACCGTCCCGCAGCTCAATCAAAATCAGCTTGTTCTTATCCGCACGGGACAGCTCGACCGACGGGGTAGCCTCGATTCCAGATATGACGGCGGAGGTACGCCCGAAGATCTTTAACGCCTCGTTACTCAGCATCGTGTTGTGGTCCTTTCACTAAGAAAAACTTGTTGGTCAGCGCGAACAGACGGGCGCGGAATTCCTTCCATTTCATCCGACCGCCGCCGCAGCTCTCGTGCTTGCACAGGAAACGCGGCCATCCCGCCTTAGTGATGAGCACTGCCGGTGACGAGCCGACATGCGCGTCATTCAGGGGGCACGGATTCAGCACGTACAACAGACCGGCTGCGATCTCGGCTAGAGGCAAGAAATCAATGTGATAAAAACCAAGGAATCGTTCCATCAGCTCGGGAGTCCAGTAACCCTGTCGAGCAATAAGAGGGCGTTTGAAGCCTAACTGGCCGCGCAGATCCTCGGTTACCGCTCGGAGCATGTCCATCGTGACCAGCCCAGCGTTGCTGTTGAAGGTTTGGACGGACGAGTAACGCTGAGCCTTGGTATTGAAGCTGGAGGGCCAACGCATCAGCTGCGCGGCTGAGCGCACCGACTTATCGAAGATGACCTCAGCTGTGCCGAACCTCCGCGCAAGACAGGTGTAATAGGCAGTTAGGAGGAAGCGCGTCTCTTCGTTGTTGGGCAGGCGGGTGCGGTGGTAGCCATGAGCACCATTGCCTGACAGAACCGTACCGGCGGGATCTGGCAGGCCGCGCTTAATCAGGTATTCGATCAGCAGATCGCGTTGCTTGACGGCGAGATCAACTTGCTCGGGCATCGAGGCGGTGCCCGTGGGCCGTCGAGGGTCGAGGTCAGCCGGGAGCAGGATGTGCTCCGGGACATCGGAATCCGCCGTGCATTGCCCCTTCCGTGGACTGAAGAGCGTATCGGACAGTATCTTGCGCCGCTCCAGGATGTCGGGGCGCGGTGGATTCACGCACACATAGGCGTTCAACCCGCTTACGCGGGGATCTGCCAAGGCGTCAGTTATGACGGCTGGCTTAGATGTGAACAGAGTGAAGGTTCGCCCGGTGGACAGCCATCGCAATTCAGCAAGGCGTGGGAAACCGAAGAGATCGAAGACACGGGCGTTATGTTGGGCCATAGAAAAATACCGATTGCACAAAGGCAGGGAAGCGGGTAGTCGGCTGAAAACATTGTGGATAGGCCCATTTAGAGTTTTAGGATGTTTGCCGGGAGTGGATGTGCCGGTCGGCACACCCTCCGCGCCTTTTCGCCCGGTGGACGGACATCGCAGTCTAGCTTGGGCCATAAAAAAATACCTCTCACTATTGAGTAATAAAGGGGTTAGTTTGCTGAAAACACGAGGGATGGGTCTATTTTGCTTTTAGGGCGTCATGTTGAGCCATAGAAAGTACCTCTCATACTTGCGCGTGTAGGGGTTAGTTTGCTGAAAACACGAGGGATAGGTCTATTTAGGTTTTTAGGGCAAGTCTGAACCAATTGGATGGGGACGTTGGCGTGATCCGCCGGGGTGGTACATACAGCGTGGTACAAACCCTTATCCTGAATATTCCCTGTACAGACTAATTTAATAAATAGAGAAGAGGGGTACCCATAAAAGATCTGGGAACCGCGTGTGCGCTACGTCGTCTGCGCACCGTCAAGATCAGGCCGCCGTCGTCGCCGGGAGTCGTTGGCATGATCTGCCGGGGTGGTACATACAGCGTGGTACAAACCCCTTCCTAAGAATATCCTTGGGGGTATTTTTCTATTTAGAGAAGAGCAGCCTATGGAAAGATCTGGGAAGAGCCTCTCCTCGACGTCATCTGCGCACCGTCGAGACGGGTGGCGGCCCCAGAATATATGGTTACTCAGTAGTAACAAATCCCACCCATTTATAGTATATCGATAGTAAACATCGGCGGAGGGCTTGGACATGACCCTGTTTAAGATTTTCACCCTCCCCCCATGCTTATCTCGGCGTCACGGACGCATCACGGACGCATGAGACGCATGGTAACGAGCAGCTCATTACCGTTGTGCCGTTGTGCGCGTCACGGACGCATGTAACGATGGGGGCATGCACCAACGCAAGCCACGATGCGGGGGCTGCCGGAAGCGGTTCAAGCCGGAAAAGCCGTGGCAGAAGCACTGCTCCGCGCGATGCCGCAAGAAGTCTTACGCGCACACGGACGCCGGACGTTCACATGCACGGGACCGAGCACGGCGGTATCGCAGACGGTTAAGACGGAAACGGGGAGCACGATGAGTGACGCCGAACAGAAACGCATCCTGGATGACATGCTCAAGCAGCGCTTGGACGGGCGCGGCGAAACTGGCTCCGAAGCCGAAGCCATACAACAAATTTTGGCGTTGGTTGCCAACCTACCGGATGATGCTTCCATGATTGTGAAGCCAGACGGAACCTCGGTGGACGCGCGCACGATTCGAGTATGGGCATCGTTCTATCGCACACCAGAGAGAAAACAGTGAAACGGTGGACACGATGAGCAGAGCAAGTGCACAAGGCAAACGGATAGAACGCAAACGGGCAGCAGAGAGACCATGAAGTCATCGACGACCAAAAAGCGCCTGGGAATGCTGCGAATCAGCGCACTTAGGCTGGACTTCCAACCGACGGAGAACTTGATCGAAGATACGGTGCAGATGTATGTCAACCGTCTCGAACGCGGTGAGAAACTTCCCTCGCTCAGAGTGAGATTTGATGGCCGCAACTATTTCTTGGAAGACGGATTTCATCGTGTGGAGGCGGCAAGACGATGTGCGGTCAAAACACTGGAAGCTGAGATTTTTCCAGGCACAATAGCCGAGATGGAAGCGGAATTTCGGGATTATCTCAAACGCCTTCGTGACCGTTTGCAACCGAAGACAGCGCACGAACAAGATGCTGACCGATTGGCTGAATCGTGGGGTTCTGTCGGTCGTCGGCAACCGAGAAAGAAATGAGCGGTGGGTGGTTGGAGCCAATCCCGGACGCACTTCGCGATGCAGCGGCGGACGCGGTGGAAGCAGAGGCGTGCTCGGACTGCGACGCATCGACGCACCCATCTTGGCTTACGAGCGAAATGTTCTCCAACAAATCCCGCCGCTGCTCGCTAAAATTCCCACATCTGCGATTCGATCTCGGATTGGAGTTTCCCGCTGGTACGCGGGCCGCATTCGTGAGGGCTACCGCCCGCATCCGAGGCACTGGCTGGCGCTGGCGGAGTTGGCGGGTGTCGCACATTGATGAGTGCAGGTCACAGATAGCACTGATCAGAGCTACCGTGACCTGCCGATTACGAAACAACCACGCTGAATCGGGCTGTATTCTTCGCGTTTATGAAGGAGCGCGCTCTTCGACGCGGCACTCTTCGCTCCTCAGCAGCTTCGCTAACTGATTATACTTGGACGCTAGGAGGCATACGATGCCCTCAACATCCCGCTCGTCACGCGCGGTCGCCGTCTCCAACCGGTCGGAAGCCAAACGACTTGGTAGCAGTGGTACTCTGCTTGGCAATCAGGACCTCGACTCAGGCTAGCCTTATTGGAATAAAATCTAGTCGGCGCTGAAAGTCACCGCTTGCGTCGGCTCTTCCGACTTTTCCTTTTCTCTTTTGGTTTGGCTGGAGGTGCACCCTGGACCGTCACGGTCGTCGTTTTGGCTGGCTTCACCTTTGATTCGAGGAGCTTATACTTTGCGCGCACGGTCTCATCGGTGAGTAAACCGCCAATTTTGATCGCACCGGCGTGCACCGCTTCAAGCCGTTTATGGAAATAGTTCCAAAACGTTCCAAAACCTACGATGACGATAAGGGTCCATTGCACGCCTCCAGCGAATCTCATAAAGAAGGTCTTGGGCAGTTCAGTGACGTACACCGGGATAAATATCGAGTCCACGGCTGTCTCTGACCATGGCACATCGAGGCCGCTAACCCTCGCAATGCCGAAGTAGACGAAAGAGAACAGCAGAGCTATGTAGATGTAAATGCATACGTAGAAAGCGCCCACAAGAAGGCTAGCCCATCGAGATAACAGGTATTTGTTCCCTAAGAAGCGCGCCACTCTCTCCCATAAGCCAAGCTGCTGCCATAAATCTTTTAGCTCTTTGGTGGCCTCGGTCTTGGGATCTACCGCCGCGAGCATGCCGAGCATAACGTTCAGGCGGGTGTAAATCGCTCCGCTGACATTTTCTAACCACGAGCGCGAAAAGAGAGTCAATCTTAGGATCGTCAGGATTCGCAGCGCCAGAACGCACAGAACCACGGCAAGACTCAGCCACAGGACGAGGTCATGGGTGGCAAATAGCAGGAGGGCACACCAAAGTACCGTGAAGCGCCTAAATGGGCGCGTGATCGTGGAGAGATTGGTGGGGCTCTTCTTCGCCGCAGGCGTCACGGGAATCGCAGGAGCAGCGGAAACGGCTGGTTGTGCGACGATGGCCTGGGGTACGGGGGCAGCCGGATTGGGCAACACAATAAGTTCTGCAAGGGTCGGCCCATCTTCTGCGGGTTGGTCGCGACTGAACCAAGCGTTGATTCCCTTAAGCGCCAGAAAAAGCAACACAAAGAAACGGCCCAACAAGACAAACGGAAAAAAGTAGATGTAAAGCGCGCTCTTAATTGTGTTCCACCATCCAGATGAGCAAAGAACGGAAAATAAAAATAGGAGAACGAACAGCGTCATTTCTGAAACGGTCAGATGAATGTAGCGTGACAGCACCGTCAGAATACGCGTGTGTGGATTCCAGAGGAACAGGGCGTGAAGCCACAAGAAGGAGGCGAGTAGAAATCTCGTAAGCCTACGGATAACGATGACTGCAGAGTTCATCCCAGACTCCCGGCCAGCACATTTCGATCTTGCGGGACTTCATAAGCTCCAGAAAGTCGCGCTCATAGTCGGACCACTGGCCTCCCCTTTTCTTGTAGTGGATCCAGCAAATCTTGAGTCGGCGTAAGCATAAGGACGCGTACAAAATCCATCCCGTTGGTCATCGGCCGGATTTTACCACCGGCGTAGAATACAGAAGCTAGTATGCGCTTCCCACCATCGTACTGCACCAGTTTCCGGGCGGCTAAAATACTGGCCGCAATCAATAGCACGCGGTTTGCGGCCCTCGTCCATCAGCGCATAATTACGCTATTCGCTGTTTGTTCACCGAAAACCGAGGTCGATGAGTGTAATCGGGATGTTACAACAGTTGGGCTGGCCCTCCGGGCGGGGTGAGATAATTCTCAGCGTATGGCGAACAATAATAACGATGCGATCAAGATCGCGATCCTGCAGCAGTTGCACGTAGTCCATCAACAGGAGTCAGCCGCGACGAACGGACTTACACTCGATCAGCTGTCAGCAGTGCTGAAGAAGAAGGGATACAAGCACGGCGAAGTAGAGAGCAATTTGGACCGCCTTGTAGCAAAGGGTTTGGTAACGAAAGTTGTCGAGCATCGTCGGATTGTGATTATCCCAGGAACGGCAGACAACCCAGAGATTAGAACATACAGAATTTCTGGTTTCGGGATAGACGAGGTCCAGGCGGAGAGAGCCCGGGGGGCAGGGGTCCTAACCATCTTGAAATGGGTACTCGGGCCTGTTTCCGCCGTCGGAATTCTAGGCGTAATTCTGAGGTTCGTTTTCTTCCCCTTTAACTTACTCGCATCAGTGCCCGCAGCCATTGCGATAGGCACAGCCCTAGGCTTGGGTTGGCTTGGATTCCGCAACGGTCGCCGCCTTTTCTTCGCTGCGAGTGTCGTGACCCTGCTAGCGGGGATTGCCTGGGCGACGCTTGGCCTATTTGTAGTCCTGCAAAAACCTCTTTATTGTTATTCGTCGGACACAACGAGTCTAGTTAAGGGCGAAGTATTCCGAGTTGACGCGGGAAAGCCCCTCGGCAACGTTTTCTACATTACAGATCCTGTTCGAAAATCAACCATAATCAGAAGGATAGCTCAGACACTATCTCCGCAGATCATCTTTATTGAAGGTCGTGAGGAGAACGGACAACACGCGATTCTTATTCCGATGACAGACGCAGTTTTGCATCAAGTTTCCGGCACTGGCGACGCTAGATCGGCCGAGGAAATCTGGCTTGCCTACGTCGGTCCGACGCTACAAGTTGGCACACACGATCCCACCAGGAATATCAAGGTGGGTTTTGGGTTTACGTGCGTGCCGATCATTTATTCTCTACAGAAGTCGAGCGATAAGCCGGGACTGCCATGGCAGGCAGTTATCTACGATCCGGCAGGTGAGAGCAAGTCGGTATTGTATGTGTCCTATTTGGACGTTGCTCTCTCTGCTGCAGCACGCGACGACCTTGGAACTTCTATTGAGACATTAGAGTTAAGTTACAAGTATGCCCCGTCCGAGATTGAACGGGCCCGAAATCGCGTCCTACTGGCCAATGTCTCTTTAGCTCTGCTCAGTGGCGAATTAGGTGGCACTCAGGCATTGAGTTTCATGAATGAAGGAATGCAACACTGGGCAAAGGCACATCGCAACGAGCCGGTCGAAAGGACGAGTTTATCTGACCCAGTTGACACTTGGCTATACTACATATTTCGAGACGCTTTTTTCTGGCGTCAGGCTGAATATCCTAATTGGGCTAGGCTGCTTGTATTCCACAGCAGCCCCGTCATGGTGGAAAGACAACGTCCACAGGGGAACGGCTTGACGTTATATAACTGGACCGAGCCAATGGCCGACCCGCCCGAACAGTCCCTTATCTCAGCGGAGAATGACCAGCTAATGACTCTGGTCTCGGCAACGGACAACCTAGGTGTTCTTCAACGCACTCTCACCGAAAAATACGGTTCATCTCTGGACGTCCGGCGGTGGCTAGTCGAAACGATGATGTCAGGGGTGCTATCTGAGAAAATTTCCCCACCTTCGGGGCAGGTCAGCCGCGCGATAGCTTGGGCCATTCAGCAGACGCCAGAGCCTTGGTATTCAGAGTACTCCAAAGCTTGGCACCTGCTGCATGTGATGGTTCGCGTAGACATGAGCAACCCCATGGAAACGGCAGAACGGGACGTGCAACTTGCCCGGGAACTTGGCTTTAAGGAATACGCTCGCGCGACCGGCGAGATGTTATCCCAGCTGTCAGCCTCAAAAAAGGCAGTTGTGCGAATAGATACCACCGGAATCACACCGAGTGACCCATGGTATCACCGCAATTTTCTTGACTGGTTCGCGGCCACTGTTCTAGCCGCTGGCGCGCGAGCCGTCGAAGACTGCAAATCCTCCGGTCCACAGTGCCGAGAATCGCTGGAATCGACTGCCGACCTCGTGGAAAGGGATCGTGGCGGAAAAGGAAAACTTTTTGCGCCGGGCGTAGCCCTAGTTTTGGTAGAGGCCCAATTCGCCGACCAAGAGCTGAATCCGAACTTGACGGTTATTTATAAAGAAGCCACAGGAGCTGAGGTAGCGCCTCAGCCGGTTGCGTTCCAGTTACACACGGTGTCGCCCGCACACAACGCGATCGAAAACAGGCGTTAACACTCATTGAAAATTGCTTGGATGCTCAGAATCTGCGCTTGCCCGGCTAGCCTGCTCGCCCCGCGAGCGCGCGGGCCCCGGCCCAGAACCAACCCCAACCCCAACCCCGGCAAGCTGTGTGTAGCATTTTGCTCTCAATGCGTATAACCCCCTAATTGCTTTGACGGGTCTGTGTATGGCGACGGCAAAATGCTCCCTCCCCCCTTTTTTTTCCACGGAACTTGAACCCCTGGGGCCGGGGCCCGCGCGCTAGCGAGTGGGTAGGGTGAGTGTCTTCATTTCACCAGCAATCTGCATTGCCATGAATGTAGGCCTGGGCCCCAACGATCTGATCGTGAAAATTACGGAAGCTCGCAGATGCCTGGGTAAGGTTAGCCAAGTCGACAGCAGTCATGGCCCGCACCAATGGAAGCGCAACGTTCGTGACGTCATCTCTGGTAGCAACGGGTTTTCCATACAGCAACTGTTTCAGAACACTTCGAGGTCTTCGATGCACACCCTGTTTTCCCTGCAGAGTGAGAAGCCATGTTTCGATCATCTCCACGGGGACTGCAATGAGGATCGGCCATGTAAAACCCGGTTTTTTCTGAATCCAGTTTAGCTGGGGGCGAACTCCTGCGACAGCTTGTGCAATCATGCAATATCGACAGATAGCATTGGTGGCTCCGGGATGATTGTCGTGGCGGGGATGATGCGGGTCTTCGTTGACCGCAGCTTGATCCAAATCGACGTTGCCGTCGTTGTCTATCCCGATGACGGCAAACTGGGCACATTGTCCGTAGAAGCGTTTGAGAGCTTTTGGGATGAATTCTAGGACGAACTTCCAACCGCGACCCGGAGCATCGATAAAGTCAACCGAGATATGTGCCTCGGGAATCGAAAGCACCTTAGCAACGAGCGCGTGAAGAATGAGGTGATCGTTGCCTTCGACATGAAACCCCGCCAGTATCGGCATGTCATAGTCCTTCGAACAAGCCGGTAGCCCATTGGTAGCCGATCCCCTCCTCCCCTGTATCGCTAATGCGGAGATTCTGGAGGATGTCTGGAAGCGGTGTGATCTTTGTTCGTCCTTCCCGCTGTTCTACCACCTGGATTGAGGGGAGCATATCTCTGAAAAGATCGACGAAAGATGGCGAGTGCGTCGTGAGCAAGATTTGGGTGGGTACCTGCCCAATTGGCGGATAGGCGAGAGCGACAAATTTTTCCATTAGCCATCGGAGACGACGAGGATGCAGTCCTGTTTCTGGCTCTTCGATGCACAGAACCTCCGGCTTGTGGGGCGCGTTTAAGATGCAGAGCATGCCAAGGGTAAACATGGTTCCATCGCTCAAATCCGGTGCTGTTGTGTAGCCGCGTTGCTCCTCGAAATTAAATGCTAAACCCTGTTTGTCTGCTCTGTTCTGCGTGACAATAATTGATTCCAGCGAGGGAAGCAGCTGACGCATATCGGACACAACTGATTCGTAGATCGTTCGCTCGGGGTCGGACTTAGCCCATGCAATGAAATCTGGTAGACCTTCGCCATAGTAACCAACACGATCAGTATCTTGGCCGGTCCCAAGGCCCTTGAGTTCTGAAACCTCCAAATGATAGTAGCCGAATCGGGAGAGAGCCTTGGCTACGGCCTTAGCGTAACGGACGTTTGGTGACTGGGGATGGACCCCAGGTGCACTATGCCACACGCGGTGCAGGGTGGTAGGCCCATTCCATTCCACAACTCCGAATTCGCCCATCTGCAAGCGTTTCGGGCGACGCTGGAAAACCCAATCCTCTGGTTGTTGACCTTGACGACGTGTGAGAGTTTCCTCCAAAACATACAAACCGGCAGGCGAGTCGGCAACCTTAAGCACATATTTTGCCACGCTATCTGGGTAATCGGGAATCTGATCCACTTGCACTTCAAACCCGATCGGGTCGGTTTCATCGGCCCAGCGGCTCCGCACCCATTGGAACTCGCCCAGGCCAGGCGGGAATATCTCCACCAGCTCCCTATGGATGGTGTTTTGCAGCACGAGCATAGCTTTGAGGACATTAGACTTCCCGGCACCGGCTGGACCGACCATCAAGGTGATCGGTTCCATCCGGAGAGTTGATTGGGCGTGGCTTCGGAAGTTGGTGAGCTGCAAAGCCTTGATCATAATCGCATCCCAGCGTCAAAGGTCGCAGGGAACAACGAGAGATTATACAGGGCGGCACCTCGAAATTTGACACGGTAACGAAATTCTACGCGTTCACCAGTCCCGGTAGAAATGGGAAGTGGAGCTGCCACCGCACAGTGCTGCACATTCGACTACCGCATTTGCGGTGGGGGTAGCGAGGGGCGGGCGAGGCTCGTAGTACAATTTGCCAATCCTATTCCATGCCAAATTTGCACGAAGTCATTGCCGAGCGCGTTTCACAGTGGAAAAAAGCCGGATTTCCCATCGACGAGTATTCAACCATCGCTGAGATTCTGGAATTTGCAACACTCGAAGATGGCAGTCCTCGGTTTTTGCGTTGGCCGCAGATTCGTGCCCTTGAAACCTACTGGTACCTGCGTCTAATCGAAAAAACGCCACACGTCCTCGATCTTTACAGAAAGTGTTTTCTGACGAACACAGAACTTCTCGCTTCTTTAGGCTTGCATTCTCACGCGGTCCAAGCGTTTGTGATTGACCATGATGTCGATGCACTTTGGGAGCGCATCCGCGCAGACAACAAGTTCTCCAGAGAAAATAAGCTGGAAGCCCTCCGGGAAACACTCCGACTCGATTATCCGAGTTATATCTTTGCGCTCGCGATGGGAGCGGGAAAAACAATTCTCATCGGCACAATCATTGCGACCGAGTTCGCCATGGCTTTGGAATACACGCGTGGGCCCTTTGTGCAAAATGCCCTAGTTTTTGCCCCAGGCAAGACGATCCTCGAATCCCTGCGCCAGTTGGCCGAAGTTCCGTTCGACAGGATTTTACCGCCGCGGCTGTACAAGCCGTTCGCCGCCTCGGTGAAGCTCACCTTCACGCGTGATGGTGAGAAGGACTTGCCGGTCATTCGGGGGAGCATCTTCAACATCGTCGTCACTAACACTGAGAAAATTCGCATTCAAAGGCCGACCGCCCGGGACGGACAGGACAAGATCGGCCTACTCTTAGCCGTGAAGCAGAAACAGGAGGAGGAAATTGCAAACCTTCGCCATTGCACGAATGTGAGTTTCACGGCTATGCGCGGCATGGACGTGCTTCAGCATTGCTTGAACGGCCAGCGTTCGCTGGCTTCCAATGTCTCCGTTAAAGTCTTGGGCGCGCTCTGTGTGAGTGCAGGCAAGACAGAGGAGGATCACCCCGTTCTTATCCCTATCGATGCGGTACATAATAAAGAGTACAAAATGTCTTCCGGTATCAATGTGATCAGCATCACCTTTTGGCTAATGGTGGCCCTCTTTAGGTGCTGTACCAATGCCCTCAGCGGCGCCCATCAATGAAGCGTAGTCTTGAATCATGTACACCACGACGAGAAGCAATGCAGGCGGTACTCTTACGACGTGTGGAGAGTCCGGCCACGCGATCAGCATGAACAAGGTTCGTGCGAAGCCCCTTCCGAAAAACGGCGCAACGATGTCCCCGCAAAAACGAGAAAGATACGCTCAGTGGCTACGCAACACAGGTGTGGAGCACCCCTCTGACGAACTCATCAACAAAACCCGCGAACGAGCACTCCTGCAAATCGATGCGGCTAAGGAAAAGGCGCGACGATATAATCTCAAACTGGTCGCACTCATCCTCTTTTCTTTGGCCATAGGTGTCTACCTGTGGTTCAAACTCTAAGACCGTGAAACCTACGGGAATAGACCAAGGCCCTCTGTGGCTAAACGCTTCGGCAGGAAGTTTGGGAAGTCGTTTTTTCGTGTGCTCCTTTCTCCTGATTGGGCCGGAGCTTCACTATACCAACCCCAAGCCATAGCTTCAGGAGGACGCCATCCGACATCACGCGGTAAGTAACTTCGCAGTACTCTCCCGAATTCGTACTCTGGTGGAGCTGGATTCCGGGTAATGCCAGTCACCGATGCCAAAACCGTGATTTCCGTAGTCGAGAAATTCTGGGGAACAGTCGTTCAGCCGTCAGTAGCCTTTCCTTGCGGGCTAAGGCCCTGCAAACGGCGATTCAGGCTTTTTGGTTGATTACCCCGGCCGAGCACTGTCTCTACCGTGGCCACCAGTCGATCAGAGCTCTTGTCGAGTCCCAGAGTGGACTTCTCGAAATAGGCGGCCGCGCCTTCGCTGAGCAGTTTTTCTTCGTTCCTCTGCGACAGGCTGGTCAGCACGATGACCGGAATGTCCATGGTGGCGGGATTTGCTTTCAGGGCTCTTAGGACTTCCGGACCGCTGATCTTGGGCAGCATCATGTCGAGCAGGATGATGTCGGGCAGTTTGTCATTGGCGACCTGCAACGCTTCCTCGCCGTCCGCGGCGGTGCTGACCTCGAAACCGGCTTTGGACAAAGCGAGCTCATTGGCCATCCGGAGAAACTTGCTGTCGTCGACCAAGAGCACTTTGGATTGGAATTTCCGAGCAACGAATTCCGGAAGCATCTCTTCCAGCTTTTGTGATAGCCAGCCCTGCAGCTCAAATTTGTGCTCCTCCGAAAGAGACACAAAGCGAACGCCGAGATGGCCCGTTTTCAACCAGCAGATTCTCGATTCTGCCGAGAATGTAACTTCATGGCCCGGTAAGGCAAACCGCACTTGTACCTCCTCTCCGGGGCTGAGCGGAACGAACGTACTCACGGCCATGCCCCCTTCGCTGATGTTCACGCTGTAGCAGCGAACTTCCGGCATGCTTTGTCTCAGGATGGTGACGGGAACAGAGATGGGGCACCGGAAGGAGCGCCGCCGTTCTCTCAGAATCAGTCCGTAAGCAAGCTTGAGTGTGTTGCGGATGGACTGAGCAGAAAGAGGTCTCTTGAAGACAAAATCCGCCTTCCTCCGGAAGGCAGTGTCTTCCGCATCACTGCCGCTGATGGCAAACGTCACCGCCGTCCGGTTTGATGGGGAGAGATGCACCTCGTCCAAAAACAGTTCGCTCTGTTTTCCTAGCTGGAGATCGATGATAACTGCATCCAGCTTTCGGCGGTTCAATAGGTGAATCGACGCTGGCACTTCTTGACAGACATCGGGCGAGATAGACAATTCTTGTAGGGCGTGGCTGAGCTGCTGAATTGTGACCGGATCAGCGGACACCAAAAGCGCCATGGCGATGGCCATGATGAAATACACTCCTTAGACGTCATCGGTCACGATTGTCCCCTGCTTGCTTGTGCTAAGACTTTCGCTTCCGGATGGTCGCCTCGCAGTTTGTCGGCAACTTTGTCAACCGCCAAAGGCTTGCTGAAGTAGTAGCCTTGAATTTCATCGCACTCATGTGCACGCAGGAATGACATTTGCTCTTCGTCTTCGACGCCTTCGGCAATCACCTTAAGATGCAGACTTTTTGCCATGCTGATGATGGCGGCGGTGATCGCCGCGTCATCAGGATTCACGGCAATATCGCGAATAAACGAGCGGTCGATTTTGAGCTTGCTAACCCCAAACTGCCTCAAGTAGTTGAAGCTGGAATAGCCAGTTCCGAAGTCGTCAATTGCCAGCTTCAACCCAGTGGCCTTTAATTCCTGCAGAACTGCGGACGTCACGTGTGCATTCGATAGCAGGAGGCTTTCTGTAAGCTCCAGTTCGAGGTATTGCGGTGCGAGGCCGGTCTCGTGCAGCACTCCCTTGATGAGTTCGCAGAAGCCCTCTTGGCGAAACTGTACCGCTGACACATTTACGGCCACCGGCATTGCGGGAAGTCCTTCGTCTTGCCATTTCCGGGCCTGACAACAGGCAGTCCTGAGCACCCATTCACCGATGGGCACGATCAGGCCGCTGTTCTCCGCAATTCGTATGAAGTTATCGGGTGGCACGAGACCCAATTCCGGGTGTTGCCAGCGCAGGAGCGCCTCCAGCCCGATGATCCTTCCAGTGGCAATCTCCATCTGCGGTTGATACACGAGAAAGAGTTCCTTCTTGTCGAGTGCCAGTCGCAGGCCCTTCTCCAAAACCAATCGCTCTACAGCCTGAGCGTTCATGTCCTTTGTAAAGAACCGAAAGTTGTCATTTCCGCTCTCTTTGGCGCAATACATGGCTGCATCGGCATTTTTGATCAGGGTTTCGCCGTCCGCACCGTGTTCCGGGAAAATGCTGATGCCGATACTGCAAGTAATGCCAAAGGGGTGACCTTGAACGACGAATTCGGCGGTAATTGTATCCATGAGCCGCTTAGCCGCAACTGCTGCGTCGGCGACGTCCTTCACGGCAGTCAACACGATAAGGAATTCGTCTCCACCGACTCGTGCTACTGTGTCCTGTTCACGCGCCCATGTCTTCAGGCGCTCTCCAACCTCCTTCAGAACAAGGTCGCCGACCGAGTGCCCGAGCGAGTCGTTGATGTCTTTGAACCGGTCGAGGTCGAGGAACAGAAGCGCAACTTTGTCCTTTCGCCGACGAGCACTGGCGAGTACCTTGGTTAATCGATCCTGAAGGAGAGTCCGATTGGGTAGTCCCGTAAGCGCGTCGTAGTAGGCCAAGTATTGGACCCGTTCCTGGGCGACCTTGCGCTCGGTGATGTCTCGAGCAATCGTCGAAGTCCCCGCAATGTGCCCACTTGCGTCTTTGATCGGCGAGACGGACAACGACACGTCTAGTACGGAGCCTGTCTTCGTGAGTCGTTGAGTTTCGAGGCATTCTATTGGCTGTCCACTCAGTACCCGCTCCATTATGGCTTGTATTTCAGCTTGCCTTTCCTGGGGCACTAAGCAGGATAGGTCTCGCCCCACGACTTCATCCCTCGTGTAACCATATATCCTCTCTGCGCCTCGGTTCCAACTGGTGATCGCCCCATCCATGTTCTTGGCGACGATGGCGTCTTCCGAAAACTCCACGATGGCCGCTAGCCTCTGTAGCTCTTCTTCTGTCTTCTTGCGCTCCGTAATGTCCTGCTTGATGGCGATGAAATGTGTATCGGCGGCATTGCCGACGCCTTGGGTCACAGGAGTAATCGTCATCTCTTCGGTGTAGGTTGTACCATCCTTCCGCTTATTGATAATCTCGCCTTGCCAAACCTTGCCTGATGAGATAGTTGACCAGAGCTTGTCATAATAGCTTTGAGATTGAACTCCGGAATTCAACAGGCGCGGGTTCTTGTCCAATACTTCTTCTTTGCTATAGCCAGTCATCGTCGTGTACGCACGATTCACCCACTGGATCGAGCCGTGGGAATCTGTGATTACAATGGCATTGGCAGCGGCGTCCAAAGCTGTTACCTGCAGATGCAGACGTTTCTCTGCAGATTTGCGCTCATCGATGTCCATGGTTATCCCGGCCATGCGAGTCGTGCGCCCACTCTCGTCATAGAATGCATGCCCTCTGGACGTCTGCCAGTGCATGCTGCCATCCGGCCAGACCACGCGAAATTCCGCGCTGTAATCTTTCTTTTCCTGAATGGCCGCATTAATTTGGTCCTGCATCATTTGCCGGTCGTCGGGATGTATGCTGCTCAGCAACGCCTGAAAGTTTGCGGTGCTGTCTGGTCGCAAGCCAAGTAACTCTTTGCAGGTGTCTGACCACACCTGTTCGTCCTTAATAACGTCCCAGTCCCATAAACCTATCTTCGCCGCTTCTGTTGCCATCCGCATGCGTTCTTCGCTTTGTTGCAGATCAGCTTCAACAACTTCGCGTGCGCTTGTCTCCTGTCCGTAGCTCCTTTGAACCTGCCGAGTTGCGAATAGCGCGATCACGAGAGCGACGGATATTGCTAGTGCAACCAGTAAGACAACAAAACGATGGGCTCTGGCATGATCAACCTGTGCTTGCATGGCCGCTACGTCCACTTCCTTGCTTTGAAACTCCACAAACTCGTCCCACGCGGCGTGATATTTGTGCAGCGCAGGTATTGTCTCCTTGACTATGACCGCTTCCGCCTCGTCGTGTTTACCTTCATCAACAAGCAAATGGATAGCTCGGAGATAACTTTCCACATATGGTTGTCTAGTCTTCTTCACCGCAGATAGTAGCTGCTTCTCTTTCTCGGATTGACAGTGGCGTTCGCTCTCCTCCACTAGTCTTGTAATTTCCTTGCTATTCTCAGATCTGACTGCCAACAGGGTGTTGACAAGTGCTCTATTCTGCACGAGGACTATTTCCATCGCGACACGGCTATTGTCATCGGAGAGCGTCAACGCTCTTCGCGCCTCCTGCAGATTGGTTAACTTCCTCCCGGTGATGTCGAAAAGGGTCTGGTCGATTGTTTGCATCCGGCGAAGCGCGAACTGCCCGATACCCGCCAATAGGAGAATGAGGACAGTAAACGCGATGCCTAATCTCAAGCCTATGCGTTGGGTTTTCAATGCGAACTCCTGTGAGTGCCCTCTCCGGCCCGATCAAGGTTTGGTGAGAAGAATCCTCCAGGACCAGCCGCAAGAAACAATGCAGTCGTTGCGCATCGGAGTATTCGAAATAAGAGGTACTGCGAGAACATATTCAAAACCAAGAACCGATACCGATCCCCTCAGTGATCACTTCAAAAGCGGCCAACGATTATCACTTCAAAACCGGCCAACGGGATTGGCCGTCCAGGACTGAGAATGTTCTATCCTGCCGCCTCCTGTGGTGGCAAGTCGGTTTTGGT
>Ga0187857_10000531_pt1 | contig 46075 bp, 34 predicted proteins | sample June2016WEW_8_10_FD_132984 | JGI IMG/M metagenome (GOLD analysis project Ga0187857, IMG submission 132984) | Peatland microbial communities from SPRUCE experiment site at the Marcell Experimental Forest, Minnesota, USA - June2016WEW_8_100 | ecosystem: Environmental > Terrestrial > Soil >... | reverse complement strand
GCATGTCCTAATTTATCATAAGGTTCTTGTGGTATAATACAAATTCTTCTATTAAATATTACTTTAAGTTTTATTAATAATTCTTGAGTATTATATTTAGGATTCTGTTGAAATACTTTATCAGTAATTATTACAGAATCTTCACTAATCATACAATTACCACCATCAAGATAAATATCTGTTTTACAATAATTTAATCTTAATTTATCGCAAACATCATAAATAGTTTCATCACCATCAAGTCTACTATCTAATCCATCTGTTAAATTTAAATTATACCTAAATTTTACAAATTTATTTTTATCAATTTGAATAGGCATATAATCTCTACACCAAATTTCTTTAGTTCCTGGTATTATATCCCATTTAACATCATTAATAGCAAATATATTAACTAATTCTTTTGCAAATATAGGATGTTTATCAAATAAACAACTTGCTACATAAACTTTATTTGCTTTAAAATCTGCATTCATATTCATTATGCTAAAGGTATTTTATATGATTCAAAATTAAGATTAAGAACTTGACATGATAATGCTGCACCTGATTTAGCAAATTCACTAACATTAAATGTTACTAATTCAAGTCCATTTTTAGATGTTTGTTCTTCAAGAAAATGTATTTTACGAAGTTCTAATTGATAAGTAGGATCAGTACGTTTAAGTTCATTTAACCCATTACTACATAATAACATATTATAAAATAACACACAATTTGTAGGATCAGATTTATAAATATCTTTTGGTACAGGTATTATTTCTGTATATTTTTCAATTTGTTTTATTTCTTCTGGTTTATAATTATCAACAAATACAAATGTTTTTTTACTATTTAATGGAAATATAGAACAATCTAAATGATATTGTTCTTCACTTGTAATATGAACTTTAATTATATTAACTCCAAATTCTTGTTCAAACCATTGTAATGCTTCTATTTGAGTACGCATACCATAACCACCGATATAAACATCATTATGAAGCCATTTTAAATCAGCTTCACCTTCCCATTTAAATGGGCAACGTACAGTTCTATATCGCATTAATCTAAACATTGCATCTGCAATATTTTCTTCACCTTGTCTTGGAGGACTTGTAAAATTACTTAATACAAATATTTGTTTTTCATCACTAGGAAGATACATTCCTATATTTGCGATATATGGTAAATCTTGAAATTCTTCTGCTGTTGGAAGAATATATACAAGACCTTGAGAAGCCATAAAATTATATACTTTCATAAATTGTCCATATGCCTTATCTTTATCTAAAGGTGACATTTTATCCCTTTGCATAAAGATATTATTAGGATTATCAGTAGACATACTAAATGGAAAATTCATCATATAACTTGGTATTTTAAGTTGTGAAGGAGTTTTTTCTTCACCATCTTTAATTACCTTTTTATCTATTATTGTTGATACTTTAACTGGCATAGTATTATATTATTAATGACATTTCTTAAAATATTCAATATTATCTTTAAGTGAATGATCTAAATTATTATTATTAAATTCTATAAATTTAAGTGAATTTACGATTTTATAATCATTTTTGTTATCCAAAATTAAAGAATTTTTATTAATTTTGGATGAAGGTTTATTTTGTTTTGAAAAGTTAGAACGCTTATCACTTGTAGGTCTATTTTCATTACTATTACTATTAATTGGAGCATCTTTATTAATTTTTTTGGTTTTAACCGATTCTGGTTTAATTTTTATGTCCGATTGTACAGTACGTTCAGAAATATTCAATTCTGGAGAAGTTAATGAAAAGTTTAAAATTTCGTTTATATTATCTATAATTGTAGGTTTAGTAATACCTAATAATTTATACATCATATCACGAAGTTTATCCCATACTGTAACTATTTTTTTACCATCTAGTCCAGTTTCATCACCTTGATATTTAATTTTAGATAATGCTTTTGCTATATTAGGTCTAGTAAAAGGATATGTATATAATTCTTGAATAGTTTTATTTGTAGAATTAATAAATTGATTTAATAGAGTTTTATCTTCATCAGTTAATTCTTCTTGTAATTGATCTTCTTTTCTATCTCCAACTGTTCCAGATTTTATTATTTCTTTTATATTATCTCTAAGTTTATATGATTCTTTAACTAAATCCTTACGTTCTGGAAGTTCTAATTTTTTAGATTCTTGTTTTACTAAACCATGTATTACTTCATGTGCTAATTCTCTTGTTAAATCAAAACCTTTATCTTTAATTGTTTTTTCATACATATGAATTGTAGTACCAGATATATATCCAGCACTTTTACCATCTGGACTATAACCATCAAATTTTATAGCTAATGGTTCAATAGGATTTAATTCATGTAATAATATATTAAAATCTTTAAATTCTGGAATACTTTTTAAATCTTCTGTATTTTTTACAGTTTTACTATTAATTGGATGTTCTTCTTGTTCAATTCTATCTGCTTTAATATGTATTGCTAAATTATGCTCACTATTAGAACCTAGATTAAAATTAGATATTACATAATTTCCATCTTTAACTGCTCCTATATTACTTTTAACTGCTCCAGTTTCAATCACATAATCTAAATAGGGATGACCATATTGACTAGTATCATATTTTTTACGTATGTTTAATGACTTCAACGAACCATCTTCATTATATCTATCTATAGGATCAAATAATGTATTGTTATATTTAATATCACCAGTATCATTAAGTCCTGTTAAATCTAATTTAGTTCCGTCATAATGAAAATTTCTTAACATATGAGGAACATATAAATCTAATTGTTCTCTTAAATCACGTTCATTAAAATTAATATTTCCTTCTCTATTTTTAACAGCAGAAGAATAATCATTAAATTTTGCTGCTGCACTTCTATCTATTATTGCTTTATCTGAATCTTTGAGATTTGATCTATCTGCAATATAAATATTAAATTTACCATCTTTATTTCTTTCTATTTTAATCTTTTTATTTCTATTTTCCGTAGAATTTTTATCAAATGGTAATGTTATATTAAATGTTATATTATCAGGACTATCAGGAAAAAATGTTAAATTACCATTATCTGTAATAATAAGTTTTTTAAGATTTGTAATTCTACTTGTAATATCATCTTTTGGAACTTTATTAGTAATAAAATTAACTAATTCATTTTTAATAAATTCTTTTGCTTTAGTAGTATAATCTTTATATTTTCCTGTAGTATCTTGAATACTTCCATCTACTAAATTAGATACATAAAGTCTATGTGGTATTATAACATCATATGTATGTTTTAATCCAATATATAATACATCAGAATCTTCATTATTAATATTTTTTTCTTTTACTTCATTTCCTGATTTATTACCAGTAATAGGATCATATAAAACTCTACTTGATTTGTTATCTAAATCTCTAACTAATATCTTACTATTAGGATTTATTGTTTCACTTAATAAATGATTAACTCCTACTGTACTTTTAGATTGTTCATTGTATCTAGTATCATGTAATATATCTGGTGTACTAATATTTTCTATACTATATTCAAATCCAGTTGGATTCTTTCGTATATCCATCATTTTAGTAAAATCTTCTTTAAATCTATTAACATGATTTTCTAATCTTGTTATTATCTCTAGTTTAGATAATTTAAAACCTTGTTCTTTAGCATTACCTATAAATAAAGGACTTACCAATTGTTTAAAATTAGAAGGATTTAATTTAGTTTCTTTTGTCTGCCCTCCGAGGAGATAAAGATATGTTTTATATAGGTTTTTTTGACCTTCTCTATCTTCTTTAATATAAGTACCATCTTCAAGTCTTGTTAATTCATTTTTTCCAATCTTACCTAGCCAAGCATCACGAAGTATATCTTGTAATGCTTCTATATTATCAAAATCTTTATTATCTAAATGTTCAAATGGATTTCTAAATTCATATGTATCGCCTACTTTTTTAGCATATTCAACTCCATTATATGTAAAATCTGGTGTTGAAAGTTTTGCTATTGTAACTCCATTTAATTTAAAATCATCACCTTCTAAAATTACTTTATCACCTTTTTTAGAAGTTGATATTATTCTAGTATAATTTTCAAATTCTCTATCTTCTGGTATATTTAATTGAAGTTCTGTAATTGGTGTAAGTTCTTTACGTTCTATATTTTGACCATAAACTCCTTTATGTGGTTCATAATATTGTGTATTTTTAATTATAGACTCTAAATTAGATGTTAATGTAGAAAGATAATTAGAATTTTTAATTTTAATTGGATCAACAAATAATTTAGCTGGATTTGAATCTAATATTTTACTCAAAGGTATTTCTTGACCATTAAGATTTATATTTCTTGTTTTTAATAATGTAGATTTACCAGCAAGAAATGAATTAACACTTTCATACATTATAGGAATTAAATCAAAATCAGTTCTATAAACTGCTGTCATTAAATCTTTATAGTTAATAAAATGTCCATCTTGTAATACACCACTACGAGCAATTTTATTAAAAAACATTCCTAAAGCATCTTCAAAATTAGTAGCATCAATAAGATCATGTATTTTTAATGCTGTTGTATTAATATCTACTCCAGGTTCTTCTTCAAATAATTTAGAAAATTTAATATTATGTTCTATATTAGAATCTTTTAATAATGTTTCAACTTTAGTTTTTGCGACTTCTTGTGCTTGTTTTATTTTATCTGGTTCAGTTTCTTTAAATATTTGATTTATAGAATTTAAAATATCATTTCTTTGAATTACTCTTTGTGAAACATCAGGATTATTAAATTTAATTATATTTGCAATTGTTTCTGCTGTTTCTCTAGCTTTTTTAGGACTTAAATCAAATGTTAATTTTTCTGGTTCTTTTAAAGTTATATTTACATTATCCACAAAAGAATTTACTTTATCTATAACTCTATTTATATTATTTAATAAAGTATCATATAAAGGTTTATCATTTTCTGTATTTAAAGGTAAATCTTTAGATTTAGTATTTATATTATCTATAATTTTACCTTTTAATTCATTTAAATTATTAATAGAATTTATTAAATCTTCTTTTGTTTTTTTAGTTCTAGCTGTTACATTATCTTTAGTAACTGCAAAATTAGTATGAAGTTCTTTAAAAAAGTTTATTACATTATTATGTAATTCTAATTCAGAAGGATTAATTTTATCATTTTTTAGAATTTTATAATTAACTGGACTATATGATTCTATATTACCTTTAGGAGGTATATTAGTAGTATGTTCAGGTTTAAGTTCAGAATCTAATTTAATATTATTGATAGGTTTATTAATAGGTATTGTAAGACTGTTATTATCTTTTGCAATTATATCTTTATTTTCTCGTGGGGTGTTTGATTTAATCACTTCATTTGCAACAACATTTTTCTTAAAATTATTTTCTTTTTGTTCTTTATCTTGTTGTATTTTTTTGGTCTTAATTTCATCTTCTTTACGTTTATTAAGACCTTTTAAATCATCTTGTGCTTTTTTAACTATTTCTGCTGAATATGGTTCTTTTTTAGATTTATCAATAAAATCTTTAGTTTGTGTTATTACACTATCTGTATCACCATTTTTATTAATTTGATCGTATGCTTTAGCAAAAGTATCTTTTTTTATATTTATTTGATTTTTATGATTATCAATTGCATTATTTGCAATTTCTTGACGTTTTTTAGGATTTTTAATAAAATCATCTAAATATTTTTTATCTGCTTCTTGTGCTCTATTTAATGATTGTATTTGTTTTTCTATTGAAGAAAGTTTAGCAGCATTAGATATATAATCTTTATCTTTTAATGTTTTTTCTAATTCATCAACTGTATTTTGAGAATATGTAGTTGATTTTTTAGTATAATTTTCAGTATTTATATTTGTTACATTATCTTTGAAGTTTTGAAGATTTGTTTCATGTTGTTTTACATCTTCATCTGCTGTTTTTTTAATTTCTTTATATTCTAATAATCTTTTATTAAGTTCATTTAATGATATGTTATGTCCATCAATAACACTATTTAACATTAATTCTGTATCTTTATCAACTGCAATTGGTTTACCTAATCTATCAGAATTAATTTTAGCTTTATTTTGTAAATTTATTAATATTCCTCGTGCTAAATCAATTTGCTTATTATGTTCGTTAATTTCTTCTGTAGTATTATTAATATTAATTTCAGTAGATTTTTGTGTAGTTAATGATTCTACGTATGCAGGAACACTAGGATTATCTCTACCATTAGTATTTTTAGTAATACCTTTTTTAATTTCTTCTTGTTCTTTAAATGCTTTATTTATAATTTTATCTCTAGTTGCAATATTAGCATCTATTGAACCAGCAACAGAAGAAAGATAATTTTTCATTTCTTCATTATTAAATATATTATCTTTTAAGATAACATCATTTAAATAATTCTTTTTAAAATGTTTATCAAATATATTTTTAGCATCTTTTGCAGAAGTATATATATCTTGTGCTATTTTAGGTGAATTTTCATTAAATCCTTGATCTAATAATACTCTTTTTTGTTCTTCATCTAAACCATTAAAATTAACTCTACTAAGATTTTCTAATGTTTTTAAATGTAAATCCATTACACCATTTTTAACACCATCAGCAACTATATTATTTATTAATGATTGATGTACTTGTTCAGCTTCATAATTATTATCATCAGCTTGAAAATCTTGTATTATTTTTAGTTTTGTTTTAAGTTCTGTCGCTTTATTAATCGCATTTGTTATTCTATTTTCTTCATTATCATAATGATCTTTAAATAAAAAATCATTCATTTTATTAGAACCTAATTTCATTATTACTCCACCAACTATACCCCAGAATACACCTTGTAATGCAGCTTTACTTGTTAAATCATCAGCGATTCTGTCACCTACTGAACTATTATCTGTATTAATACCATATTTAGTTTCAACATAGTATTTACCTTCATTATTTGCAACATTCATTATAAGTTGAAATGCAGAACCAACTCCTGCTACTTTAGCATATTCTCCAATTGTATTTTTCCAATTTGCAGGTTTAGCAATAGTTTGATCTACTGCATCTGAAATTGATTTATCAATAAGATTATTTGTTTCTTTTTTAGTAAAATCAAACGCTGCTTCTTTTTCAGCATTTTTTAAATTACTAAGACCTCTATTTAAATAGCTTGTTCCTTTCATTAATAGTGAAAGTTCAGCAACATCAAATCCAATATTAGCTAAATTTATATCATATGTACGTCTTGCACCATCTCCAGCATATTCTTCAGCTTCTTCTTGATTCATTCCTAAATCTTTAGCTTGACTAAAAAGTTCGTTATATTGTTGTGAAGCTGTAATATAAGAATTAATATGATTATTAATAATACCACCTGTTAAAGCAGCACCAAAACTTGCAGTAGCCATATTTGCTTCTAAAAATGTTCCTGTTGTTTTTATTGCATTTGTTATTTTATTTACATTTTCTACTGCTGCAAGTCCTTTACCTAATAATCCAACACCTTTAACAATACCTGTTCCAGGAAGCATCATTGCAAGTGAACCTATAACGCCAGGAGTACCACTTGCAAGCCATGTAGCATCAAATGGTGCAAAACCTTCTTGAGCTTTTTTAGTTTGATAAATAGGTGCAACATTTTCTCCCCATGATGTAATAGCTTTACCAATTCTATCTAAAGCATTGTCTTGATATTCTTTAGACATAATTGCAGCAGGATGTCCTAATGCACCTGCTGAAGATACTAATGAACCAAGTGCATTTGTAAGTGTTTGTACTGCTGCATTTACAACTAATCCTGAAATTGATTGATTTCTTGCACGAGTTTCATCTAAAGCTGATTTATAATTACTATCAGGAGAATATGGAACTATACCACCTTTTGATATATTATTATATTTAGATATATCTAAATTATTAGCAGAATACGCTTCTCCAAAACTATTATTTTCAATAAAAGGTTCATGTTCTTTTATATCCTGTTTATCTACAGGTGAATCTACATTACTTAAATTAGTATATTCAGGTATTGCCATTATTGTATATCTTGTTTTGAGTATATATAATTAGAACCAAAATTATTACTTGAATTTAATGTTTTATGTTCAATTCCATATCTTCCTGCATCAATAGAAATATCATTATATGTTCCTGTGAATGATTTATAATCTTTATCTTTTGATATATTATCAAATCCACCTTTTGTATTTTTTACTTGAACTTGAATAGCAGTTCCATCTATACCATTCCCATTTATTCTTGATATATAATATGTACGTCCTACTTCGGATTTAAATTGTATTGGTTCTTGACCTACTTTTAAATGATCAACATCATCATTTAAATCAGAATATCTACTTGGAGTTTCAACAGTTACATCTTTATTTTCATTATCTTTAACTACTAAATTTCCTGTTAAATCTGGAGCAATGGAACTATAAAACACTCTTGATTTTGTTTCTAATTCTTTTGGTGTCATAGATTCTTTGTTATAATGAACATCTTTAGCAATTGCTTTCAGTATAACATTATGTAAACTACCATCATAATCACTAGCAGATAAATCTAATTTAATTGGGTTTTCACCAGGTATTATTGCATTAACTAATGTACGACCATCCATATTTACAACAGGTACAAATGTAACAGCATTTAAATTATATCCTCCATTTTTAGTTTTCGGTATTTTATCAAATATAGATTTAATATTTTTATCATTAGTTGTAGTTGGTTCTGAACCATCTTGTGGAACTACAATGGCAGCAGCTAGACCACTTAATGCTCTAAATGAACCTTCTTGAATTATTTTATTTGCTTCTGGATCATGTATTTCAACAATTAATTCTCCTCTTACTTTAACTGTATTTATTCCATTTTGTTGTGCTATTTTCGAAGCTGCAATAATTCTGTTATTATATTCTTTATAAGCATCATTTTTTGTAGCTAAATCTGGAATTGTTAAATTTCCACCAGCCATTGCATTATTTTTAATTGCTAGTTCTCTATTTTCTTTTGCTGCGTTAATATATAATTCTGCAAATTCATCTCTACTATGATTTAGTGCTAATTGAATACCACCATTAAATTTAGATAGATCAACTTGTTTACAAGTTTCTTTTACTTCATTAATATTATCATCAATGCTATGTATTTTACTTGAAGCAGTTACAGATTCTATAAATCTATTATTAATAGATTCATTATTAGAAGTAATATTAGGATGTTGTTTTAACCATACATGAATATCATCAGTACCATTATATCCTACATTACTATTTTTTACTAATGTAGCTAATTTATTTTTTATATTATCGGCTTGTATTCTTTGAGTATCATAATCATTAACATCATTATTTATATTACTTATTGGAACATTATTACCATATTGAAATTGAATATTAAATTTTGCATTTGCTTTTTGTTCATTTAATTTTTTTATTTTTCTTTCTTCTTCATCTATAATAGATCCATCTAAATAACTAATATGATTTTTATATATATCTAAGTTATTCAATAAAGGTATACTAATTGATTTTTGTGTTTCTTGTGCAATAGCATATCTTCTACCTAATTCTTTATCTTCATTATTATCTAAAGGTTGATTAATTTTACGATCTTTTTCTATATTATAATTACCAATCATATCGAAATATAATTGGGTATTTTTATCATTTAATGCTTTTCCAATATTAGATAATGTTTTATCATCATTATTATCAACATCAGGTCTTAATATTCCATTAATATCTTTAGTTGGCATATTATGAGTATAGTTAAATAATCCCATTCTGGTATATTTACTACCTTTGAAGTCATTATTAACTATATTACCATCTTTATCATATAAAGTATTTGATTCATCTAATTGTTCATATGCTTTAGATATACTTCCTGGCTCTTTAAATCTTTCTTTTAATTCTATTATTGCATTATCTTTAGATTTATTTATTTGTTCTTTTAATGAATAATTATAATCTCCTTTTTTACCATTTTCATTTATTTTGTCAGGATTATAATATTTTAAATCAGTTTTTGCAATTATATAATTTTGATATTTTTCATCATTTGATAAAAATCTTTGAATTGCATTATTTAATCCATTTACATCATATCCTTTAACTACTTGACGTTGTAATGTTTCTAATCCTTGTCCTAATCCAACTAATTGTCCTTTAGAAGTTTCTTCATATTTTTGTACTTCACCAACATTATCTCTAATATATTTATCTAAATTAGGAATTGCTTGAGGTAATTCAAATCCACCGGGTTTAAATGTAACTTTAGATTTACCAAATGGATCAGTAGTAGTAACATATTGTCCTTCATTTTTCATTTTAGCTAATGCTTTTTGTCTATCTTGTATAGACCAATCAGCATAAGGATTCTTTTTAGTTACCTTTTCTCCTTTTTCATTAACTCCAACTGTTTCATCATCTCCTAATACTTTAGTATACATTTGTTGCATATATTGAGAAGATTCTCTTAATGCAGCAAATCCACTATCATTTAATACATCATGTTTAAGTGAATCAAGCTGTTTAGTTAAATCAGCATATCCATTTACTCCATTTGCTTCACTAGCTAATTGATGTATTCTTTGTCCATATTTTTTTGATATATTAGTAAATAAATCTTTAGCTTCTTTACTATCATCACCAATAGGAACATTTTCTATTGTACTTTGAAGATTTTCAAATAATGTTTTATTTATTTCATCTTTTCTTATAACATCATTAACATAATCATGGTATGAATTTACAATACCTGAAAAATCAGGGTCAATAGATTCAAAATTAAAATTATGTTGAGGTATTTGTGCAAGTGTTGGCATATTTTAATTTGTTAATGCTAATTTGCGTTTATATTTACCACCATATTTCATAGTAGAAATATCATTTTGTATATCAAATTGAGTATCTGTATTACCAAATAATTGTTGTTGACTCAAATTATTTACCACCTATTTGATAATTATTATAAAGTTGTGAAACTAATGATTGTTGATTATTTACTCCAGGTAATTTTTGACCTGACATTCCCATTGTAATAGCACTTGTTAACATACTATTAGCCATTTTTTGGTCAGTATCAGCTTGTTTTTGATATTTTTGTATCATAAAATCATCATATTTATCAGTTGCTCCAATAACATTACTGTAATATTGATCTATAATACCACCATATCCTAATTTAGCTAATTTAGAATATTTACCACCATATTTACCATATATTGTATTTAAATTTTGTAATTGAAGTTCTTCCTGTAAAGTATTTTGATTTACAGATTGATTATACATATTTTGATTCCAACTATTTAATTGACTAGAATTAAACATTGATGTTTGATTATTTGCACTAGCGTTAAATTGACCTCCTTGATTTTGTGCTTGAGCATTAAAATATAAATTTTGATTTGCAGCATTATCATTATATTCTTGAGTTTTCATTTGTGATTCTTCATTAAACTGAGCAGTTTGATTTAAAGATTGAGCATTTGCTAAACTAACATTTGTTTTATTAGAAGCATTAAATTGACTTGCTTGATTTTGTACTTGTGCATTTGTTAATGCAAATTGATTTTCACCCTGTTGATTTATTTGTGCAGTTTGATTTAATATACCAACATTACTAGCACGTTGTGCATTTTCTTGATTTGTTTGATTTTGTAATACTTGTGCTTCATTTAATGAAGCATTTTGATTATTTTGCATTGCTAATGTTCTAGCAGTAGAAGAACTACTTGTATTTCCCATTATCATTGCATTATTTGCTGCTGCTCCTGATCTTATGGCTGCTTGTTCTCCTGTAACATCATATCCTACTTGATTTAAATTAGCATTAAGATTAGTAAAATTAGCGTTTGTAGCATTATATGTACTTGCTGTTGCTAAATTAGCATTTATGTTACCTGGTGCAGTTAATTTAGCTACATCATCAGCATTTACCGTTGAAATAGGTGCATTACTTGCAGTAGCAGTAGTTGTATTAGTATTAGCTGGTGCTGCTGTTGGAGTAGTTAAACTTGTAATATCTTGGTAATTTTGAGTTATAACAGCACCAATATCAAATTTATAAACTCCACCATTTTTAGCTTTTGCTGAAGTAGCATAACTTGTATATACTGGTGCAATAGGTTTATAATTTGCAAAAACTTTATCACTTGCAGCTCTATAAGCATTAGTATTTGCTAATTGTGCTTGTTGTTCTTGCTGTGCTAATGCTAAATTTTGATTAAGTTCATTTTGTGCTGCATTATTAGCATCATCACTAGCAATACCAGAAGCAATTGTACCAACTCCTGATGCCATAAGTCCTAATCCTAATGGAGCACCAACTCCTGATGCTATTAATGCTGCTCCACCTACTGTTTCAACTCCACCTAATAACCAATCACCAAAACCATATTTCTGATCTGTAATAGCTAAACCTTTTAATTCTTTTTCAGTTTCTTGTATTTGAACAAGTTTATTTAATCCATCATCTATTTTATTAATTTGATTAAGATTATTACCAATAGCTAATGATCTAACTTGTATTTGTCTTGCTAATGTATTTTTAGTTATAGGATCAGTAGAAGTATTATCTCTGAGTTTATTAATTTTAGCATCATGTTCTACTACTCCTTGTTCTAATTCTCCTTTTTTCTTAGCTAATTGTTTTGCTATTTTAGCATATCCTAAGTTATTACTAAATATTGATGTTGTATTATCCTTATTATTTGTAATAATTTCATTATTTTCAACTTCAGCATTATTAGCTATTTTAATACCACCTTGTGCATGAGTATTACCTTCTGCTACATAACTATTAGAAGCTAATTTTTTAAGTTTACCACCAGGTACTTGATTAGTTGTTGCCATTATCTTGCTGTTTTAATAAGTTCAGGTATTATATCTGTAATTATAAGTTTATTTGAACCGTTGTAAGTAAATCTGATTATAAAATAATTACTGATAAAATTACTCAAATTATACCAATTTTTTGTAAAAAATTGATTTGAAATTGGTTCTTTATTTGAATCCAAAAATGGTAAATTATTATAATTTACCATATCTAATATATTGTTAAAATAAAACCCATCATATATTTTTAAAGACCTTGATGTGTCAAACCAATCAAAAGGTGAACTTGTTTGATTTGTAATTGTTCGTAAGTCTATATAATTACTACATTGAGTATTATTATACACCATTAATTGATTAAATGTATCATTTTCATCTTCGCTACCATCTATTCTAATTGCTCTAGTTATCCAATTAATAGATTGAAGTAGTTTAGTAATATTTTGATATGTATTAAAAACAATATCAAGTTTACAAGTTCTTATTGTAGAAGAACCTAAATATGTATTAGAAGTATTACTAAATGTATATAATCCATTTAATGTTCCAGAATTATCTTTAATAAAATATGTTACATTATTTAATTGTATTCCAAATTTAGAATTATAATCATGTTCTGCAATAAATACTTTAGCTAAATAATGAAAAGATAATGTTTGATTTGTATTTGGTGAATTAAATAATATTCTTTTATTCTGTATATCTACTGTAATATGAACAAAATTAAAATCAGTATCAATATTATATTTTGGAAGTAAATAATTTTGAACACCAAACAATGATATGTCAGAACTATTAACTATATTATCAATGATATATATTTTTGTATCATCTGAAATTGCCATTACTCCTATTGGGGTACTAATTAAACTAAATGGATTAGATGATCTAATAGAATTATTAGGATTTACTTCCATTAAAGGATATGCAAATATATCATTTGTTTGTACTGAAAGTGTATTTCCTGAATTAGTAGATACTGCTAATGTATCATTAACAGAAATTAACATTAAGGCATATCGGCATTGTACAAATAAAGTTTTAGAATCAGAATTTAATAATGATATAATATCACCTTTTATTTTAGGTAATTCATAATAATCTAATCCTGTTATATTTCTCCAACCTATTACTGTTGATTCAGTTGACATTACTTGACTTCTGACTATTCTATTTTGAAAACTACTAATAAAATTTTTGGTAAAATCAAATACTATTGGTTGCCAAAGATCATTACTAGCATTAAAACAAGTTTTATAAAATTGATATGTATCTGTATTTATTGGATTATCAAATAATCTTAAATTATCATTTACTACACTTGTAGATTTATAAGGATATATCGCTTGTCCTACTATATAATCACCTACTGATATAATTCCAGTTGATCTAACTCCATATATTGAATCTTGTGCTATAGTTAACAATTCATTAGGTATATAACCAGAGCCATAAGTATTTATTTCATATGAAGTAATTACTCCAGGAGAAGCAATAGATAAAATATTAATGGTCATTCCAGTACCATTTATACTACTTATAACTGGAATATTTGTACCAGTTGTATATTCTGATCCACCATAAACTAATGTAGTAGAAACATAACTTGATGTTTCTTGTGATAATATTCTTAATGCATATCTATTATTTGCTGAATATTTACTAAATATATTAACATAATATAATTTAGATAATGAATGTTTTGAATTACTTTGGTCAGATGAATTTATACCATAAGATTCATTACTTATAAAAGAATCTCCATTTAATAATAAACCTGTATTATTTATATTATTTGTATAAGAACTTAATATTAATTTTTGATTTATATAATTAACATAACAATTACCTATTAAATTATTAGAATAACAATTGTATACACCTGCTGTTATAGCTAATGTTCCATCTATATTATCTAAATCATTGCTATAAAAATAAGATTGTTTACATAAAGGAGAAGAAGCATATTGTACATTTGCTCTTCTATAAGATAATTTAGATAGTGGGATTATATTACTTGAAAAAAATGAAGAATTATATTGAATAGTATTTACAGTAGTTACTGAATTAAGTGATAAAGAACCTATATTTCTTATTCCTATACAATCAATTGTTGATTTGTTATATATTGCTTCAAATGATATATAATAATTAAATATACTATATGTAGATCCAGATACAGCATTTGTATCTATAATTCCAGTATTTATTATTAAATTATTATTATTATTTCTTTTAGCATAATATATTTTATAAGTAGATATTATTTGTTTTAATGTTGAAGGTATTATTATATTATTTATAAACGCTCCAAATCCAGTCATTTTATGATGTCTTACTCTTGTACCAGCTAAAACTGTTGTACTACTTGTATTTAATATAGTTCCAGTAATTCCTAAACTACTATTTGGAAAATTAGAAGGATAATATTCATTATTATTTATAAATACTCCAATTATAGAATTTGATAATGAATCATGTACAGTATCTGGAATAATATTACCTTTACAATATATTCCTGATATTGAACTTGCTGATGTTAATTCATTACTTGTTGAAGGTCTACCTGGTATATGATAACAACCTAAAGATGTTCCAAAATTACTAATAAATTCTATATAAAAAGCATATACTTCATCAGGTGTAAATATATTTGATGTATTTTGATTTTCAGTAGGATTTGAAGGAATCTCAATAGGATTATTTATTATATATATATTATTTGCTACTTTTTGTAATTCTATATTTATTGTTTTATTTGTAGTTCCATCTAAATAATTAAATGTTTCATCTAATATATTTACATTACCCAATAATAATTGATTATTATATTGTTCTATTGCTTTAGCATTTTGTACTAAAGTATTAGAGAAATAAGCAGAAATAGAAGTAGTTTGAAGTAGTGATAAATCATATAAATTATATATACCTGTAGTAATATCTGTGTTATAATATAATATCGAATTATCATCTACACCTTTATATCCTATTATAAGTCTATATTGTAATGTAGTATTTATAATACAATTTATACTTGCACCACTATTTAAATCATCATATCTTGATGAACCTTTAGTTAAAGTAACTCCACTATATACTAATTGTATATCTCTATTTAATGGTATTACAGGTATTTGAATAAATGGAGATAATTCACTTTCATTATAATTACTATCTATTGTAGTATATGCTATAAAATATGTACCTGCCAATAAATTTCCAAATTGTGAATAATTTACATTATATAATTGTCCTTTATCATTTGATGAATTAATACTATTTATTTTTATTTTATTATTTTCATTAATATATATTTCATCACAATTACATACCCAAAAATTAGGAATAAATTTATTAATATTAGTATTATTAGTAATAGTTTTATTACTTACATCAATATATGATATTATTAATTGTCCTAAATAATTATAAAAATATGTACCCTTTATAATAGAATTTGCATTAAAAGAAAAACTATTATATGAATTACTATGTTGAACTATAATATCGTAATTATTATTTGTAGGATCAAGTCTTAATATAAATGCTATATTTTGAACATTGTCATAAATAAATAATAATAATTTTGATTTAATATTAATGTATCCACATATATTACAATTAGTTGTATTAAATGGTACTAATCCAGTATGAGTATATTCAGTTATAACTATACTAGATATACTACCCTCAAAATCACAAGTTGGAGTTATTATAAAATTACTATTTCCTATTGCATTAATTGTTACATTATTAATACTTGCTGTTATTCCTGATGTTGTAACATTTCCTATAGTATATGATATACTACCTCTTCTTAATCCACTTATAATAAATGTTACTAAAAAATAATTAGAATTTGTTGAACTTAATGATAATGTTATAGGTTGTGCAAAATTACTATCAACACCAGAAGTATGTGTAAACATACTTCTTGATAGTGTCCAATTTAATCCTAATGACCATCCACTACTTACATCTATAGGAGTTGGATTAGTATATTCGATACTAGAATTTAATTGATTATATATAGCACCTTTAGAAAATGTATAAGTAGAACTCATAATATTAATCATACCATCTTCACTTAACATAGCATTTCCAAAATCATTAAGTAATACATTTTTTGCTTTTGGAAAAGCATTGTTTTTCATTTCAGTATGACTTCTATTTAAGTCTAATCCTATATTAAATTGCATCGTATTTAAATAATTCAAAAAGATTTTCTACTTGACCTGTTTTATAACTTTGTAGATTAAAAAAAGACATACTGTTATTAGCAAGTTCATTTCTATCATTAATATCCATTTCACTTAATGCTAATCTAGCACCTTTAATTGTAATTTGATGTTTTTTATTAGGATCATATTCTATATCTCTATTTCCTAAATTATAAATCGGATGTTTATATCCACGACTTAACATATTCTTAAATACATACCATTTAATATTATCTATTACTTCTTCAATATCTGGTATACTAGGAATATATGTTTGAAGTTTATCATTAAATTCTGTAGGAATAGTTTTATACCATAGTTTGTAATATCCAAAATTGTATTTATTATAAACTATATTTCTTTCAATAAAATATGGTTGCTTATGATGTTTCCAAAATGTATCAGTATTAATATTATTTGGAATTACTGCTTCATCTCTACTAAGAGAATTATTTATATTAAATGTATTATCATCTGATATAATTGGTAAAGAATCTAAAATTGCAGTATTATTTGGATCATTTAAAATATTATAATTATATCTATCAAAATGAATATGGTCAGGATTAATAATTATATTATTATTTATAGATAATAATTTAATTATACCATCATATTCAGGAAGTTCTATTTTATATTCTTGAAACTTACCTTTAATATAAATATTAACAAATACTTTATTATTATTTAATAATCTAAGAGCTTGATATATCCATTGAGGAACTCTATTAACCCAATCATCAGAAGTTAAATTAAATTCATCATAAACTCTACCTATTATAGTATTTCCAGATATAAAATTAACTCGCATTTTGTATATATCTTAGTTTATATTTAACATTATTTTTAATTAAAGCATTCATTTTTTGAACATTTCCTATTTTAGTATTAATTATAATATCATTATCTGTTTTACTTTGTTTATAATAATTTTCTATTTTTCTATCTTGCATATTATTATAATTTGTAGGTTCAAATTTATAATATTCTAAAGATTTAATAGTTTGAAATTTATAAAAATGAAAAAATATAAATTGATCGTTATTATTATATACTCTATAATCACATTTAATGTTATTATCTTCAAAATATTTTTTATTTTCTTTTGTTTTTTTATAATCTAGTATTGTTTTTTTAACTATTTTATTTTTACATACTAAACTTAAATTACCCAATTTTGATAATGTAACTCTTTCACCTTCTAATACTAATTTAGATATTTCAGTATTATATTTAATAATTAAATCATAATATACATCATAAGGAATTGAACTTAAAAATGTATAATTATTCAGCATTGCATTTAAATAAGGTATTTTTGAATTTACATAATTATAATAAGTATTAATTATAGCTTGTAATGAAGGTTCTAAATTAAAATTATCAATATAAGTTTTACTAAACTTATACATAAAATCAAAAGTATTAAAATATTCTATTAATTCTTTTTTATTTGAATTTAAAATAGCATTATTAAATGTACTACATAAACCTATACAAAAATGCAATTCATTAGAATAATAACTAATTTTTGAATTAATATTTTTTAAAAATACATTATATGAATCTTTTGTTTTCATTTATTTATGTGCTATATCATCTGCTATTTCTATAGATACTGGTTCATTTTTTATTATACCAAATTCTGTTTTTAATAACTCACTACATATAGAATTTATCATATCCATAGGAATTGGTATTAAAGCATCTTCATCTGCAAGTATACCATTATAATATGTAATCACTTGATCCATATCTTCAAATATACTTGTAATATTAATTAATTTTAATTTTGTTAATCGTTGATTAGATAAAACTATTATATATCCATTATCTAAATAATATCTAAGTGCCATAGAAAATCTAGTAGAAGGTGTATATAAATCTTCTGTTTGATTTATATAAGATATTATATTTCCTTCTATTGTAGATATTTTAGTAAATGGAGCTTCATTTAAAAACCTAACTGAACGTAATACTTTATCTATAGTTCTAAGTCTATATTTTCTATCATTAATATTTATTGATATTGATAATACATTTGTTGTAATATCAACAATAGGATTATATTGAATTAAAGGTAAAGCATAAGTAAGTTTTAAAGATTCATCTATTCCATATTGCTGCACTGATTGTCTAATACGTGTAGCAAGTATAAATTTAAATGAATCTTTAATACGTTCACTTAATTCATGATTAAAAGGTTGATTTAATAATAAAGCAACCTTAGCACCTAATTGATTATATGTAATCATTAAATTATTCCTTTACCATTATGATCGTCATAACTTATATTCAATTGTTTTAATATTGGAGCAAGTAATTTATCATAACCTACTACACTAATAATAAAAGATACAATTAAAGTATCTAATGTTATGTGTAAAGCATAATACCAAACAATTGCAAGTGCGACACCCCACGAGAAAGTAAAGATATGTTTTTGTGTGGAACTTGGAGTTTTAATAACAAAACTTAGTATACCATATGAACCAAGTACTAAACTAATTATATATTTTAAATCTAAAAAATTTATTACATTAATTTCCATAATATATTATTTTTGTGGTTTACGAATATAATTATTATCTACCCATGTTTTAATTTCAGAAGTATTAATTACTTCTAATGATTTTACTCTAACATCTAAAGTATTAATGTTAACAGTATTAGCATCTTGTTTGGTTTTAATAATACCTAATTCTACAGATGTTGTTTCTTGTCCTTTTTTTACTTCTATCACTGCATCACAAAGAAATACTAATACAATACCTATTGCAGTTAATATAACTGTATTTAAATATTGTAAAAAATCAAGTCTTTTTTTATCTACATTTTCATCTGTCATATTATATAGTTTTAATTTTATTTTCAGAATTATTTAAATAATTATAATAACAAAATGTTTTATTAACCCATTCCCACTTACTTTTTTCTGATTTAATTTTATTAAATAATTGTTGATAAAATATACCATCGGCAGTATAATTTTGAATAAATCTAGTATTTTCTATTAAATCTGAATGAAAACAAACTTGTGCAATATCAATAAAACCTTGTCTTATATTATTAGTTTTAGCTATAAAACGTAATTTATTATCTTTAAATTCTTGATTATATACTATAAATTTAATATTATCTCGTGAATTAATAATATTATTAATTGAATTAAAATAATTTGGAAATAATATATTATCATCATCAATTATATGAAAATATATTTCTTCATCTATATAATTATCAAATATATTATTTAATGCAGCATAGTTAGTAACATCACTAGAACCATTCTTATATTTTACATATAATATCCTTTTATCTTCTTTGGGGCAGTTAGGAATTTCATCACTGTCAAATGATACAATCCATTTAAAATTATCATAGTTTTGAGATATTATAGAATTATATATATTATCTAAATTTTCAGGTCTTGAACAAACTGTTAATATTGTTATAAGATTATTAAGTGTTTTTGGTTGTTTTATTATTTTAGATATTATAGGATTATATGTTATATTTTCTAATAATATATCTGTACCATAATCTTCTATAATATTCCATTTACCAGGAAGTAAAGATATTAATGTAGTTAAGTTAGGTTGATCTTCATAAAGTTCTTCATTAGAATATTCTATATATAAATATTTGGTAAATGATAAAGAAGTTTTTGCACCTAATATCATTTCTTTTTCTGCACCTTGAATATCACACCATATAAAATCAATATGTTTAATATCTTTTTGATTTGTATATTTATCTAGTGTTATAGAATCTACTTCAATAACTTTGTCAAAATCTATATAAGGATATTTAATTAAATGATTTATTGGTGTTTTAATAGATGAACTTTCTGTCCATCGTGATTGTTTTCTATTAGATAAATAAAATTGTTCTTGACCAATTTTATTTGATATTGCAAGTTTATTTACAATTAAATTATTAGATTGAATATTTATTTCATTTCTTGGATCAGGTTCAAAAGCATGAACAATAGAACGATATTTTAATAGTTGTTTTGTATCTTGACCTATATTAGCTCCTATTTCAATAATAGTATTATTTTTATTATTACCTATTAAAATATTTAATCTTTCATATATATTCATATTATAATCAAATTTTATAGATTTATTGTTTATCTCATTTCTAATATCCATTGCTATTATAGCAGGATCTTTAGTTAATATATTATGTGTTAGTTTAAAATAATTACTTAATGTAATCCAATCTTTAGTTTTCCATTGTTGTTTATGTTCATTATGTATTAAGAAATAAGAATCAATTCTATAAACTATTATATTATTATCTATAAATGTATAAGGTAAATCATAATCCCACCAAGATTGACCCATACAATATATTGAATCTTTAAATATATCTTTAAATTTTATATTTAATGCAAATCCATCTATACCATATTTTTCTAATTCTATATTTTCTCCAATATTATATCTAATTCCTATAACTAATCCGTTATTAGTATATTCTTTTATTTTATTTAATATTTTAATATTATAATCAAGTATAATATCAGAATTTAAAATAAATATATTATCGTCTAATTCAAAACCTTTTTCTATTAAATAATTAATATTAATATAAGGTTTATTAAATAATTCTAACCCTGTATTAATATTATCTACTTCTTTAAATATTACGTTTAGAAATTTAGATTTTAATAATTTTAATTCATCTTTTGTATTAAATGAATATACTTTTAAACCTAATTTAATATAACTATCAACTGCATCCTGCTGAATTTTAAAATTTTTATGAGTAGGAGATATTGAAGTTATTATTATCATATTTATGATATAAGAAGTGCTAGTATTTCTACTAGCACTTATTTGTTAATTTGCTTGTTCTGATGTTTGTATTGGGTCTGATGTTTGTATTGGGGATGCTTGTATTGGGTCTGATGTTTGTATTGGGTCTAGTACAGTATTATCTAATGTTTGTTTTGTATTATCTATTCCTTCTAATTTATCAAATACTAATCCTATAACCAAAGCACTATATTTCATACTACCTACTTGTTTTTTAATTTCAGATACTTGTTCAACTGTAAGTTCAACTTCTTTATCTGAATCAATTAAACGTGATAATTTATATGATTTATATTTTTCTTCACCAGTTCTATCAGATGTATTCCATAGTGTAGCTTGACATACATTTTTAAATGTAAGATTACCATCTACACCATTAGATAAAGGTTTACCATCAAAACCTATAAGAAGATCATTGAAATTAAATTTTGCCATAACTTTAAATTTTAGTTTATACAATATACAAATATATTAAAATTTTAATTTAAAACATTGAAAATAAATACGATTTTCGAAAATGTTTGCTGGACTATCTTTATACCAAGTGTCCCAAATAATACTTGAATCCAAACAACTACATTTATTTATCCATTGATTAGCTTTACTACAAATTAATTTATGAGGGTCTTTATCACCTTTCCAACCACCTTCAATCTCTTTATCTAATTGAAATATTATTTCTTTTATATCATAATTAATACCAATAAGACTTTGTGCTGTCTTAGTTACAATTTCAGGATCAAATTTATATAAAGGACGTTGCACATAAACATTACGTGTTTTATCCAAACTCTTTAAAATTGGTGTTTCTATATATTTAGGAAGTATAGCTTCATAAACTGTACCATGTCCAGAATACATACTTGCATGATTAACACGGCTTCTTTCAAATAGTTGTATAAGTTCGCCCAATAAATCTTTATTGTCAAGTAAAAGATTATCACCTAATTGTAATTGATCAATTGTAATTTCTTCAAACTGTTTCATATTAAATCAATTTATTGTTGATATATCCCATTTGGTCTCCGTAAGTAATACCACTTTTAAATATATTCCAAAATGCAGTAGGACATTCAGATAAAAAATAACTTGCTTCACCTATAACTGGTGTTACATTAGGTATTTTGTTAAAATCATCAACAACCCACGGAATAATTTTTGTTTTTGTTGGGTCTGCTACAAATTTTGTAATATCTGTATTAATAGGATTTTGTGTTATAGTTATACTTCCATCTGGATTTGTAGTAGTTGTTGTTGTAATAGTATCAAATGTAATACGTAAGTTCATTACTATAATATTATTCTCACAAAAATGTCTATAATCAACTAATGTAGCAAATCTAAATGCACCACTAATAGGGTCATTACTTATTTGTTCAACAACCTGACTTGTTTGTTGTACTAGATTATATGAACCGTCTGTATCTGTTGATGCTGTCCAATCTGGATTATTACTATTTTGTGTTAAAAAAGCAGTAATAAGTTGGTCATTTGTTAAACCTGTACCGGAAACTGTACAACTTGGGAATAATCCAGGTATATATCCATTTGGGTTATTAGCTTGAACCGAAGGGTCTGCAAATAAGCATAGAACTGCTGTTGTAATATTATTTAACCTATCTTCACGGGCTTCCTTAATAATCCACCAGTATGGAGTAAAACCAAGATATTGTATTGCTTTAATTATTGCCATAATTTATAATATTATACATAAAAATTAGGTGCTTTTTCTTTTGTTCCTATACTTGTTGATTGATAATGAATATCACACATAAATATAAATGGTGCATTTGGACTACCACCAGTTATTGTTGGAATTGATGTAGTTACAAGTGAAACTAGAATTAAACCATCTACTTGTAAATTTGCACTATTTAAATGTGTAGAATCTCCACCAGTATTACTTAATTGTAATTCACTAATATTGTGAGCATATTGCGGGATAGTTGTTATATTTGGTGTTGATATAGTTAATGTACTATCTATTTCACTTTGAAATGAAGTACCTTGATTAAATCCTTGAGCATATGTTGTATAAAAATCAACTATAAAACTACCGCTTATTGCTGTACCATTATGCGCCCAATGGACATGAATAAATATATCACTACCAGGAAGATAGTCGTGTGGAATATGAAATGGTATTTGATCTATTTTCTTACCTGCTGTAAATGAATACGCAGATACTTGACCACCTATAAATGTTGATAATGCAGGATTACTACCACCACCTGTTGAAGGTATTATTTGACCTATTAAATCTCTCCACGGATATGTAGGTGTTGATGTATCTACTCTAATACCATTACCAGAAGTTTTTGGTAAAACTATATCTCCACCAAATAAACTACGAATATTAGTAGAATCAAGTGTCATAATATTACTTGATCCAGCAGCATTATTAAATGTAAAAGCATGTGTTGCATCAACTCTAGGTTGGTAAATTAAATTACCGCTACTGTTAGCAATAGTATGAGAATAATCGCTTGAACTTGTTGTTGAACCACCAAAATATTGAGTACCTGTTAATCTTGCTGAACCTCCTACATCTAAATTCCATTGTGGTGTTGAATTATTTATTCCAATATAAACTCCATTTGTACTATTCTGACTAAAGGTTAAGAAATTATCGAATGTATTATTAGGAGCCGTATAATTCCACACCATATCAGCACCATATGCTGATGATCCATTATTCTTAGTACGCAACTGCATACCTACATATACTTTTCTATTTTGTGCACCATCCCATACACCCGCACCGTTACCAACATATGCTGAATAAGCTTTCGGATTTAATGAGTTTGGATCAGTATTATTACAACCACCAATCATAGTTGTTAACCCAAGAGTTGTTGCAATATATGAAGTGTTATAAGAAACAATAGAACTGATGGAAGATATAGTTCCACCACTTAAATTAGATCTAGCAACTATATTAACTGCAGTAAAGGTTTCATAAGACGCACCTGATTGTTTTGCAGTAAAACCTCCCTGATTGTTCCAAGTGATACCATCTGCACTCATGTCAAAATATAACCCGTTTTCAGTAAAAGTTGTCCCAACGGGTGTTCCTTGATAACGCAACCTAAAATATATATTATCACTTGATGATCCATTCCAAGTTGTTCCAGAAAATATAATTGTTTTTGGTGAATTTACTTGATTTGTAGCAGTAGATGGGATAGTATTCATTAGTTTAATACCTGTTGTTTGATCTGCATTGTTCCCATTAATATCTATTTCACCATTTGTTACGGGAATTATAGAAATAGAAGAAATAACCACCCTGCTGGTATTGTTAGGCGTAAATATTAATGGAGCTGAGGAAGTTGCTAAAATAGTAGTTTGATAAGTTCCCGTTGCATTTATAGTAAATACTGCAACACCGCCATACGTAATAGTAATATTATCTGCTGACCATGAACTTACTACAATGGTTATTTTATAATAATTATATGCAGTAGGTGCTGATCCTATTAATGTTGCAGTTGTTGTGCCGTTTGCATTATGGTTTAAATCTGTATTGCCATCATTTGTGGCTTGCCATCCACTTGTTAATGTCCAGTTACTCACATTAAAACTTGAAAACATTTCCGAACCAAATGTAGGGTTTATAATTTTATTGCCAGTAAGTGTTTCGGTTGTCCCGTCAAAAGTTAAATTAGTATTAGATTGTATTGTAGATGTACCATTCATATATGCAACTTGCCCACTTGTGCCAGTTCCTGTAACTGGATTAGTTAAGGGTGCTTGATAATCAGTTCCTGCAACTGCTATACTTAATACACCAGTTGATGTAGTATTTTTAAGAATACCTGTTCCTAATGCTCCAAGAAATTGAGCATTAGATAAATTAGAATCTGTTGTTCCTTGAAGTATATATTTAGAAGTATTTAGTGCTATTCCAGATAATGAACTCAAATATGTTGTTGTATCTATACTCCAATTACCACTTCCATCTGTTCTAAGATTACCTGCACTAGCACCTGCTGCAAATCTAACTGGTGTACTTGCTGCACTAAATGTAATCAAATCACCTTTAGTTGTACCTATGGTATTTAAAATAGCAGAATTATCAAAACTTATATTACTTCCATTTCCTTTTAAAAATCCTGTTCCTGTAGTTACTGTACTTGTAGTTATAGTTGGTGATATACCTGTAAGTAAACTACCGTCTATTGCTGGAAGTTGTGCACTTGAATTAAGTTGAACAAGATTATTAGCAGCAACACCAACAGTATATGAAGTACCCCATGCAGAACCTGTACTATTTGGTACTCCACTTCCAGGATAAACCATAGTTCCACCAACACCTAAAAGAACTCCATTTGCATAAATATTACCTTGATAATCTATATAGCATTTTTCAACTCCACTGTTTTTAAAACTTACAAGTTTAGCACCAGAAGTTGATAAAGAATTTTTAGTATCAAATAAATATGCTATTGCAGTTGATCCATTAACAACATTAGGATTAACAATAAATCTATTTATTGATCCATCATATATATTAAATGCAATTCCGGTACTTGCATTTGATATATTAATAGCTATACCTGTACTTGCATTTAATATATCTATTCCAGTACCTATATTAGAATTATTAATACTATGTCCAGTACCATTACTTCCATTTACAATATTAGTACCATATCCATTACTTGTATTATTTATATAAACTCCTTGTCCATTACTAGAATTTGTTGCATAGAAACCAGTACTAGATGCACCAATTAAACCAACAACAAATGTACCATCTCTAGTTATATAACTTTGTTCAGTACCATTATAATCAAAACCAACTATTTTAGTACCAGTATTAGTTTTAAAATAGCCACCATAACTACCTAATGAAAAGCCGAATAACGCTGTATTATTATTACTAACAACATTAATACCTCCATTATAACTTAACATATTATCAGCAGCATTAGAACCACTATGTGTCCATGAACTAAATACTCCTGATGTTGTTGTTCCTGATACATAAGGAGTATAATATTTATTAGTATTATCCCAATGAAGTATATTATCAGTTGGAACTATTCCAGCATATTGAGGTATATTTAAAGTATTAGAAATAAATGTAGCTGCACCAGAAGTACCAGTAGTTGTTAAAGTTATCGGTGATTGAATACTAGGAAGTCCACTTAAATCACTATATGCACCACTTGTTGCAACATTAGCTAAAGTTGGTTTATTTGCTATACTTGTTCCACCACTAGTAGCATTCCAATTAATATATTGACTTGATAATCCAGCAGCAGTACCAGTAGTATTTTGATTAAGTGTTGGAAAATTACTAGCAATTGCAGCACTTATAATACTACCGTTACTATAAACTATTCCATTTATTGCTCTAACTATTGGGTCAGTTTCAGTATATGAAGTTAAATATGTATTATTATCGTAACTAATTGTAGTTCCACTTGCTTTAACAAATCCAATTCCATTAATCATTGTTTTAGCATTAAAAGAATCATAATCTGATTTACTTATAAGTCCTGCTGTAACACTTGATATAGATGCTAATGGTATATTTAATGTATGGACTGAATCACTAGAACTAAAATTAGGGCTAGTACCATTATTATTAGTAGTAAATGTTTGAATCTGTGAAGTTAATCCATTTAAAGAATATATTTGTGCATTATTAGTAACATTAGATAATCCTACTTGAGAATTAGATAAATTAGTTAATTGACTTCCATCAACTGCTGGTATTTTACTATTACTATCTAATTGTAATATATTATTAGCTGATATTCCTACAGTATAACTTGTTCCCCAAGATGATCCTGTTGAATTAGGAATACCAACACTAGGATAAGTCATATTAAGTATAGATGATATAACTCCACTACCATTTATAGTTATAGTTGTTCCATCAATTTTAACTCCTCCTAATATTGAAGTTGAAGCAGTAGGTAATGTATAATTAGAAAGAGAATTTAATTTAGTAACATCATCATTTGTAAAAGCATTAGTATTACTATTACTTTCATATGCTGTTTTAATAGCAGATGCACTCATTACTGAATTAAATGTAGTATAATCTGATATTAATGTATAATTTGTACTTACTCCAGTTTGATTAGCATTGTATAATCCCCAATATCCACTACCTGTATCTTGTACAAATATTTGAAATGGTAACGATGGAACATTATAAGAATTTCTTGCATCAATATTTACAACATTTACTTGAGCAAATCCACTAGTTATTAAATTATATAATTTTTGTAATGTATTTCCACTTGTATTAACACCATCTAAAATAGAAACAATAGAATTGTCAGTATAAGTATAAGCATTATTCTGAGCATTAGTTGCTGCTATTGTCGCAGTTCCAGCAATGTCAAAATTATTAAAATTGTAACCACTATCTATTATGTTTCCTGTATTATCTAGTGCTACAAAATTTCCACTTATACCACCTATAATTTTATCTGCTTTTCCACTAATATCAACATTAATTATAGTTGGTTTATTTGTAAGATCGTTATATGAACCACTAAAATTACTTTTTGCATTCCATGATGCAATTTCTACATCTGTTACTACTCTATGACTAGAATCACTACTTAAATCATATAAATTTACAGGTATAGTAGGTTTATTTATTAAATATATAGAGTTATAATCTAACGTATTTAATGTAGATAGAAATCCTAAATTATTTAATATATTTTTGTATGTACTTGTAAAATCATTACTAGATAATCCATATCCCGTAACTTTATCTACTTTAGTAGATAATCCATTATTTAATGCTGTATATATAGCAGTATCATTATAATTACTTAATCCTGCTAATTTAGTTTTTTCTAATGTTGTATAATCATTAGAAGATAATCCGTATCCCGATACTTTATCTACTTTATTAGCAAGACTAGCATTAATAGCATTAACTGCACTACCATCATTATTTAATTGTGATCCTAAATCTTGAAGTGTTTGTAATAATTGAGCATTACTATTTAATACTATTGCTATTTGATTGTTTATATAAGTATCTACATCACTTTCGTTAAATATTTCTGAATAAAGTTCCCAGTTAATTCCATCTAATGTATAATATATACCAGCTAAATGACTATCATATGTATTAAATACTATTGCTGTAGATTTTATATATTGAGTACCTGTTGGTAAAAAACTATAATCATTTACTAATATTGTCATAGTAGATATACCAGTACTAACTAATATAGGTCTATTACTAGATAATCTTAAACTACTATTATTTCCTTGTAATGATAATCCCATTATGCTAATATATTTAATACTTGATCTTGTTCAAATATGTCAGATTGTCCATTTACATCTGTAAAAAATAATCTTATATCATATATTCCTATAGATAATAAATCTTCAATTGTAGGAGTTAACGTAAATATAATTTCACCAGGAGTATTACTTATAGTTGCAGCATATTGTCCACTAACAGGAGTATTTGTATTATTCCACCAATAGTTAACTATATTAATTCCATTTTGACGAATAGATAATGTAAACATTGTCCATTCATTATTTATAACTGGAGCAGGTTCATTTTCATATCCTGCAAATACACTTAGATTACGAGTAGTACCATTATATATATTAATAGGTAATGTAATTTCTTCCATAGCATTAGTATTTATATTTAGTTTAGGTAATCTACTAATAGATTGATGTTTATTTTTAAATACTATTAAATCATTATTTAAAGTTGTTCCAAAAAATATAAACCAAATATCACTAATATTTATATTAATTTTTTGTAATTCAGCACCTATATTAAAAATTTGATATTTATTTATTAGATACTGAATTGTATATTTTAAAGAAGTATCATCATTTGTTAATAAAGATAATTTATATATTTTTCTAATTAAATCAAAAGCACAATAAAGTTTTAAAACTGCTATATGAGTATAACTATAATTTCTTATATATTCCTCATTTTGAGCAGTTTGTAAATATTTATCTATATAACTTTTAAAATTATTATATAAAGCTACATTATTACTAACATCATAACTAGATAATATCATGTTTAAAATAATTAAGCATTGAATTAAAATAAGTTATAATTTCAGGACTATTAAAAGGAATAGTGTTAATTACTTGATATGATGCAATAGCTGAAAATAATTCATCATATCTAATACAAAATGCAATTAAATCATAATATACCCTATAATCTTTTTGACCTACAAAATCTTTTGTTTTTATACAATCAATTTGATATAATGATTTTTGCTCATCTATTTGTGATGTTATAAATACTATTGTATTTAAAGGAGTATAATTAGATAATGTTACTAAATAAACACCATCTTGTAATTCATTACTATCATAAATTGTAGAAATGGCATCGCTAACTGATATAGAATTATCTTGTATATTTCCAAATATATCTAATATTTTTTGTATAATAGTAACTATTATACCAGTTTCACCACTACCAGGTGTTACTCTTATTATATTATCTACTATACTTATTGTTGCCATATTTTTAAAATTAAGGGTTAGTATTTCTACTAACCCTAATTAATTAAGCTGCTGGATTTAATGCTTTTTTACTTACCATATCTGTAAGAACAGATACAATATTGTTTAAAAGATTATCATTTGTATCTGTTGTATCAACAGCAATATACTGATATTGTAATGTAGGAGTACCTGTACTTCCAATAGAATCAGTATCTAATGTAGTTTGATGTGTAATAACTATCATATGATAATTTTTACTTGAACTTGCATAAAAAGGTTCATTCCAAAAATAACCTGCATTTGGAGAAGGGTTATAACCTTTTTCAACTGCTGTTTCTAATTCAAAAGCTGCTACATCAGCACCAACACCTTGACCAGTTATAAATGCTTGAGTAGTTGCAATTGTAGTAGTTACAGTAGACCAACCATTACTAACAATACTACCTAATTGACCAGGATTCCATGTAAATGTTAATACTATATCACTCGCATGAGTATCAGTAGTAGCTGCTAAAAACGGAAGTGCTGTAGTTCTATTGTTGTTATTACTATTAGTATCTTGTGGAATATTAACATTAGAAAAAGCATGATTTGCAATTATTAATTCCAAAGCTGCTGCAATAGTTGTAGAAGTATCATTAGTTTGAATTAAATATTCAACTAACATTTCTTTAGCTGTACCAACTGCACCTACTTGAGCATTAGCAGCATAAGCACTAAAACTAATATATTTACCTGCAACTAATGTAGCATTAGCTAAAGTAACAGTTTGAATCAATTGTTGAGGAGCAACATATTCTAGCACTTTAAACTTCATATTTCTAGGACTGATTAAATCACTTAGAATTGCTTTAGATCCATTACCTGTTCCTTGTGCAAAATAAAATGTATCAATGTTATCCACCATATTAGATGTACTACCAATAGTCATATCAGTTCCACTAGATGAAGCTGTATCATCATTACCACCACCTCCAGCGTATACACCTGTATGTGCATCAGGACCAGCACTCTTAGATGCCCAAAATAAACCTATTTCTCCACTCAATAACCCTTGAATGTTATCAGTAGTATACGCACCATAATATAGATACTTACCTGATCTATTTTGTGTGCTTAATCCAATTAAAAGATTTTTCATATATTAAAATTTAAATTTATTACTATTGAAGTTGTTGTAATTGATTATTAAATTGATTGTATGCTTGTTCATCTTTTATAAATATTTTTAGTTTATTTACTACTCTTTCTATGATTTCATTATTAATTTCTATTTCTGGCATTATATTAAAATAATAATTCATTAATCTAGGTTTAATAATATAATTAAAATCTATAGATATAGGAGAAAATGTATTATTATAATATGTATAAAATTTATTATCATCTATATGGCATATCGGTTGATTTTGCCTATTTTTAGATATATAATAATTTCTTATTATCTCTCTTTTATCACGCGATGATATTAAATCAATAGCAGAATATATAATATTACCATTTGTAGTATTATAAATTAATGTAGGTTGTGTTAACGTACTTGTGTTTGTAATTACATTATTATTAAATCCTGATGTAAAAACTAAAGTAATTGGATTTACTAATGCTGTTGGTGTTATTATTATAAATTGACTTGAATAATAAATACCACAATAATATTCCCAATATACTTCATATCCTTTATCTTTTCTAAGATAATCAATAAAATAATTTATAATTTCAAATTTTGCATCTTTTGAATATTCAGGTTTACTAAATGTTTCAGTAAATGATGATGTTGAAGCTAATGTTATATTTTGATATACTTGTGTTCCTTGTGATACAGGATTATCATCTGGAAAAGATATAATATAAATATTTTTTGTTTCATTATTACTAATTAAACTTAATAATTGTTTATTATAATGAACTGTTATTGTACAACCACCTGTTATTAATTTATAATAATCAGAAGGTATAAAACAATATTTTCTTTCATAATTATCATTATATAAACGTAGAGTTGTTGATTTTTTTAAATCTTTCATTTCATCAACTCTACGTTGATTATTTTCAAATCCTTCTTTTTTAGGATTACCTTTAGGATCAGTTTTATCTTCAATGTATTGTCTTAATTCAGTATTAACAAGAAGATCATATTGTTCTGGACGAAACGATTGTTTCCTATTACTATTTAACTGTTGTAAATAAGTATCTATTGCAATATGAACTTCTTTTACTGTACTAAACATTACTTAATTACATTTAATCTTGTTTTGTATTCACTAATTTTATTATTATTTGCTTCTAAATTAAACCATGTAACGGTTTCAGAAGTTGTATTCCCTAATACTATACTAGCATCTTCAACATCAACTATAATATCTGTATTAGGCATTTTTCTTAAAATATGTTTTGATAATAATCTTTCAATTAATGCTTTAGTATGAATATTTTTATCTTCACATAAAGCTATAAATTCTTTTGGATTAGTTGAAACATGATCAAATATTTTATTTCGTTTTTCATCTGCATCCATTTTATCTATATCATCAATCACATCTTTATTAAGAACACACAATATATTATATATTTTAGTCATACTTTCATTACCTTTTACAAGCTCAACAAACTTTTCTTGAGCTTTAATTGAAAGATTAACTAATGCTTTCTTTTCTTCTTTTGCAATTGCTTCATCATGTATATAAAATCTAATATATGATGATTTTTCTATATCTTCTGGAGTATTTGCTACATCTCTATAATTTTGGCAATATCTCCAAAGCAAATAATCTTCTGCTACAATAGGAGTACCATAACGATATTTTTCATCTTCTGGTATATTAGCCATTACAATATTTGCTAAATCTTCATTAGATTTAATTTTATATTTAGCAACTAATTCTTTAATAAAATCAATTCTATATTTATTTGTATCTGCTATATCAAATATAAAACCTAGTTCTAACTCTTTACCATTTTCATGAATATCAACTGCAAGACCATTCCAATAATTAGTAATAGCTTTTTTCCAATTTTTATCATCTGGATTCATAGCTACTATTATTGGCATTGTTGATTCTAACAATTTTTCTTGCATTAAGATCATATTTACTGCTTTTTCAGAAGAACCTATTCTTCTTGTAATATCAAATATTACAGATTTATTTATTATTGAAAATACATCTGGATTTAATTTCCATTGTATGCTTATCTTTCTATTTTTAATAAAAGCCATATCATTTATTTTTATTATGTTATTTAGCTTATTTACTTAATTATTAATTATACACGTTCTAACCAGAAACTTGTTGTATAATTTGCAAAATGAATACCTTGTGAATCTATTAAATCAAAAGTTGAAATATCTTTACGAGTAGATATTTGATTACCTTGAAATGCACCCCAAACTTCAGGAATTGCTGACATACCTTTATATATACCAGTAACAAGTTCACGACCTGCTTCACAAACCATAGTTAAGTTACGTCCACCATCATTTGTTTTACTTTGATCTAATACAACCATTGTAAAACTATTAAGAGGATAACCATCTCTCATATTACCATTTTGACGTTGAGCCATTGCAATACTACCAAAGTCAAACATTTTATGATATTTAAGAGTTAGTATATACCCATCAATTGTTTTAAATTGATTAAAATATGTACCATATTGTAAGAAACCTTCTTTACCATTCATTATTTGAGTAGCACCAAGTGGAGTAAAATATTGATTAGCAACTGCATCAACCATAATAGCATTATGAAATTGTTCCATACCACCACGACCTGTATACATTACAAGTTCCATAGGTGTACTATCAACACGGTTACTGTATGTACTACGAACAATTGATTTAAGTTTATTCAATGTTAAAGTTGAATAAGTATCATATTGTCCACCAGTAGTAAGAATATGACGAATACCTGCACCAATTGGAATAGGTTCACCATCTATTTCATGTGCTAAAATAACACCATTAACATCACGGTTATATTCAGAATACCAAAGGTCTTCTTCATTAAGTTTTTTACGTTTTAATTCCCAATTTTTAAAGTCAAAAGGAATCCATTTATCAGTAGTACCACCACCAGCAAGATCAAATTGTATATTAGTAACTTTATTACTAACATTACCTGCTAATTCATAACCATATCTATGAAAACCAAATTGATTTGTCATTTCACCAGGAGCACTATGATTACTTGATGTTCCATCTGATTTAGATGCAGCAGCAATAGGAGCACCTTCTACCCAATATAAACCTGCTACAATTTGATCACTTGTAAGATAAGATGAATTACCGCCTGTAAGTAATATTACAGTATATCTAACTCGCTTTAAACCAATTTTTAAACCATCTGTTTGAAAACGAATACGTTGTTTACCATTAGGTGAATAAGCAGTATACATACGTTTAAAAAAATCATCTTCAAAATCAATTTCAAATGGAGTACCATTAAGACCAGGTTTAGTAATACCTGTATTAGCTAACCCAAGACATTTAGAAGTAGAACGCATTCTACCCATTATTTTCCATTTATATTGAGTATCATTTAACACAATAGGTTTAAGTGATTTAACTGCACCATTACCTTCAGTTAAAAATGTAAGTGGAAATTCATCGCTATCTTTACCCCAAAGCCATGTTAAATTCTTACTTAATTGTACAGGGTCTAATAGTTTAAAGTTTAATAACAGATTTTCATCAGAAAACTGTTGTGTACTGTACTGTACTGTCGTTAATTCTCTCATATATTAAAATTTATTAAATTTCTATTTAACTGGTGTTACTACATCTTGTTTACTAACACTAGAATTATTATTAATTTGTTTAGTATTAGATTTATTATTACTTGTATTAATTTTGAATTTAGTAACTTGTTGTTTATTAACTGCATTATTAACAAGTTCTGAAAGATCACCACCTTTTAAAATATAAAGACCTACTGCTACTTTATTTTCAGCTTTAGATATATAATTAGAAATTATATTATCAAGTCTACTAAGACCATTATTATCAGCATAAGCAGCAAGTTCAAATAATTGACTTGTATTTAATTTAGATGTACTACCATCATTATTTTTTACAATAACTCCATCTTTAGGTATTTTCATACCATTAAATTCACCTTTTTTAACTATAATATCATAAAGTGAACCAGGTATATTTAAATCTTTAATGTTACCATTTTGATCTATATCAATACCATAATATTTATTATTTGATTCTTTTATTTTAGTTTGTTGTTCTTGAATTTTAGCAACTTGATTAGCTTTTAAATTAGTATGTGCTGCTATTCCAAGTTCTTCAAGTTGATTATTTTTTTCAGCAAATTCAGCAAATGATTTAGCAACTGCAATAGTATTGCCTTTTGATATTTGCTCATCAATTATAAATTGTTTAAGTTGATCTTTATTGTTCTTATCAATATTAATAGTTGTATAATCAACTACTTTATCATATCCTTCAATACTACCATGACGTTGTTTATAATCATAAATAGATTTAAGATCAGGATTAGATTTAAGAAATGTATTAATACCTTCTTGTTGTGCTTGTACTTTAACATTACTAATAATATCTAATTCACGTTTAGCAATACCTTGTGGTGTAGCTTCATATTTAATAGGCTTATTATCTTCACCTATAATAATAATATTATTAATTTTTTCAACTTCTGTTATTAAATCATTGTCATTTAAAGTATTAGAAAATGATTCCATTTTTTCTTTAGTCATAAAAATAGAACCATCAGCATTAAGAGCATTACCTTTATCATCCATTTTATATGTAATACCATCTATTTCTGCTTCTTCAATACTTGTATTAGATATATTATTTATATTAGATGTAGTATCAGTTTTAGTAGTATCTACAGTTTTATTATCCGTGTCAGTAGATGTAGTATCCGTGTCAGTAGATGTAGTATCAGTTTTAGTAGTATCTACAATTTTAGTAGTATCTATAGTTTTATCATCTAATATAGATTTATCATCTATTTTAGCACCATCAATAGGACTAATTATTGTTACTTTGTCTGCCATAATTAAATTGATTTTAGTTTATATTTACTTTAATCGAACTCAAATTTACATATATAATAGATATAATTTTATCAATACATACAGTTATGTTAATTTTTGCTATATATATACTGTTATTTTTGGTTAATTAATTTATCTTCTTCTTTTTGTTTAGTTTTAACTTGTTTATCAATATCACTATTTGCTTTAATATTAGAAGTAGTTATATCTGTATTTGCACGTATTTTAGCTACTTGAATTGCTGTTGATGATTCAGTATCAACTTTATATTTATCAAATTCACGTTGTGCTTGTTCACTTTGTGCTTTAGTTTTAGCTGCATTTTCAGTTGCTTGTGCATTTCTTTCATTCATTTCTTCTTCAAATGCCTTTTTCTTTTCTACTGTTTCTTTAATAAGTTTATGTATTTCAGTTGAATTTTCAAGTTCAATACTATCAGCAGCAATATCAAAATCTCCACTCTGTCCAGCAGCAAACGCAAGTTGTCTAAATTGTTGTATCTTTTCATCATTAATAGAAGAATTAGAACAAAATACTCCAATATTTCTATTAAAAAAATCTTCACCATCTACTTCAACATAAACTATTTTATTTGTTTTCTTATCTAAATAAGAACCTTTTTTTCCACCTAACCATGCAACTTTACAATAATCTATATCTGCTTCTTTATCAAGTTCTACAAATTTATTAAATAATGTAAATAATAATATAGAACCAGCTTGTGCTTTAGATATTGCCATTTGCATTGTTCCTTTACCTTGACTTGTATCTATATCACCAAACCGTTGACTATTCATATCAGCAACTTCCCATGCTTCATTTTTAATAGCTTGAATAAGTTCACTTAATACTTTAATATATTCTGCTGAACCAGAAAGATTAAGAGTTTTAAGTGCTTGAAATGAATTAGCATCAATAACACTATCATTAATATACAATATATCATCACGTTTAGCAAATTTCATTTTCTGTAAACGAGTAAGTTCTTTACTATCTAATAATAATGATTCTGGAATTATAGTTAAAGTTGATCTAAATTTAGCTATTGCACGTTCTTGTTGATAATGATATATACGATATAATGCTTCATATTGTTTTAATATTCTACATATACTATTTCTAATATTAGGATCAAATGTACCTGTAATACCATTATAAGGACTTTTACATTTAGATAATATATTAACATCTTGACGTTGAGGTTCAATTAATTCAGGTTTAGTATATATACCTGTATATTGATCTCCTATACGCCATTGTTGATAAAATCTACTTACCCATTGCCATTCAATTTCTATATCTCCTGCTTCTTCAGTTATTTTATATTTTTCGTTTACAATTTTTTCTTGAACTACACCAAAAGGATCAATATATTTAAGTATTCCAACTTTACATTCAGATTTATATACAACATGATATATCCAATTAAATCTAGCTAAATCATAATTAGAAAAATTAATACCAGAATAATCTGGAAGTTGTGATATATAATTATATTCATCACGTTTACTAAATGTATTTCTAAAATCTTCTGTATATCTACTATCAAGTATAGTAGATTTATAGTTAGAAGTTTTATTATAATTTTCCATTGATCTTAAATACATAAGATCACTATTACTAAGTTTATCTACAAGTTGTTCATTAATTTGATTAAACGATAACATATATTGTCGTACACCCATATCATCATCTTCTACAAATTGATTACCAGAAGGTATACGAAAATATTCTAATGGACTTACTATTTCTTTAACCACATTTTCACCTACTACTCTACGATAAGAATATACTTCTTCTGTAGCCCAATAATAATAAAATGCTTTAATATATTCTGTATCAGCATTAGTAATATCTTCAAATAAATTTAATATTTGTTGTGATTCAATTACTTTAGTATCTATCCAATTATCTTGAAAATCTTTAATATGTTGTTCTATATTTGGAATTTGTTTTGATTTACCACCACTAGGAAGATTTGCTTCATTAAGAATATTAACTAAATCTTGTGCGATTAATTGTTCAAGTTCAATAGAAAGTTGTTTATTACGTTCTTTTATTGCATCTATATCTTTATGATATACTTGAAAGTTTTTATATTGTCTTATATATTCACCTATATATCTACGTTTAATAGGTAATATTAAACTTACATCTCTAACTTTATTTGGCAAATTTAAATCGTCTTTATCATTAATACCGAACGCTTTAGTAACATATTTGTATGTATTATCTGTTATGATACCTTCTGCTGCTGCAATATTTTCAGCAGCTTCAAGTTTAGAATCATAATTTAAACCTAATGCTTTATTAATAATATAATCACAAGTAGGAATATACCATTCTGCTTTACTACGTTCTGCATCTGATACTCTTTGATCTGGTAATATAGTTGTTGAGTTCATAATGAAAATGAATTAAGTATTGTAGCTAATGATTCTCTATTATTAGAAGCATTATTAATTTCAGCTTGTTTTTTAATCACTTGGCATTTAATATAATAAATAGCAATAATAGATGTACTAATCCTATCAAAGTTATGTTTTAAATCAAAATTTTGAAGTTCCAATAACAAAGGAAGATCATATATATAATGTAAATTTAATTTAATATCTCCATCTTTAGTAGTAGATATAGGAGTATATAAAAACTCTCTCCAATAAGTTAAGCCATTAAGTTTCTTTTCACCATCTCCTATTATAATACCATAACCTGCATTACTTCTTGTTTCTTTATTATCAAGTTTATTACTTGGATCTTTCATCAATCTATCAAGTTTACCCCAACGTTTAAAGTTATGATATGTATCTCCTGAACCAAATTCAAATAATATTTTACAATTAAAGTATTCACATATAGCTAAAGCTAATTTATCATTATCTTCCATTAATTCATATCTACCACAATATGAACCTACAAGTTTATATCTATTTGTATTATTATAAGAATTTGGTTTTTCCCATATTTGAATTGAATTAAGAGAATGTTTACTTGTTATTTCATCTTTCTTTTTGTCTACTTTAACAGTATCATATACTGCAAAATAAATATCATCTGGTACATCTCCTTCAAATGTTCTAAATGGTCTATTAAATAATCTAAGACAACTAACATTATCATTTTTAGGTTTAAATGGAACATCTAATATAAATGGATGTGTTTTATGTCCAGTTGCTCTAAGTTCATCATTTGTTTTAAATACATATCTTTTACCATCATTAATAACTAAACCATCTGTATAAAATTTAACATCATCTGAATATTTAACAAATTTAACTTGTTCATTAAGTTCAATAGAAGTAAACATATTTTCAGTTGTAGTAAGAAATGCTTCTTCTGGTTTATTAGCACGTTGACCTATATATATTAAATAATCTTCTCCTTTTTTATTTTTAGCTGCATTCTCTTTATCTAATTTATCTATATAATAAGCATCAATTATTTTACTATTACCATGTTCATCTATATATGGTTCATAGCACCATATTTGAGGGAAGAAAAAACCACAAGATTTATTTCTAACATCTATATCCCAAATGTTTTCCATAGGTAGCATATTATAACCATTAGGATTATAATATATATTCATAAAATCAGTCCAGTTAGCATCTTTAGTACCACCAGTACCAAAGATTCTAATATTACCAACTTTATTTGCTCCTACTTCTACAGTAGACATTGTAATATCTAATGCTTCTTGAAGAACTGGATTAACACCTGATTCTTCAAACTTAATACGTGCTGCAGTTTGTCCAGCAGCAGCACTCGTATTACTTTGTAAACTAACTGATACTACAGAAGATTGATCACCAAATAATTTATTACCTTCTGTACTTATTTTAAAACCTGTTTGTATATTTTCTAAATCTTCTTTTATAAAACCTCTACGCCAATATGTATGATTTTCATACCAATCAAGATTACGTTTAGTAAAATAAGTTAAAGCATTTTTACGAAGAAGATATTTTTTTGCGTCTGATGCAGCATGAATTATATATGTATTAGGGTTTAAATTAACTTCATTAGCTGTATCATTTGCTTCTTTTACAGTAAATCCTTTGCGACGTGCTTTTGTATCGCAGTTATTAAATCCATTCTTAATTACAAATTCATCTACTTTATGTTTCCAATAATCACCGTCCCAAAAACGAGAAAATCCTTCAATGGTATTGTTAGGATTAATTTCTCTTTCAATTGCTTTTTGTCGTTCTTTTTCATTACGGGTTCTATCTATTCTAGCATAATTAAGATAAGCATAATGAGTTCCTGTTATTCGTAATGGTTTTAAAAGTTGATCTTTTATTATTTCATTTGTATTAATGTTAAAATACAATGGAATATCTTTAATTAATAACTTACAATTAGCTATCATTCCACTTCTACGACGTTGTGTTTCTCTACGCCAAAATTCTTTATATTCTCTAGTTTCTTTTTTATAATCACAATACCTTCCAAAATTATCATAATGATTTGCAACTTCACTAAATACATTAGTATTTATGAATATAAAATTTATATTCATAAGAATACCATCTGATTCACCAATAAGAAAATCATCATCTTTATCAATATATTTAGTAGATGCTTTAATATAATCTTTATCTTCTAAATAATAATTAATAAAAGGTAATGTTATTGGATCATCAGATTTAATATGACCTATTATATCATGTATAGATTCTATCATATTATAAGTATTACACCCCACGAAAAAGATAAAGCTATGTTATTGTGCAGGTATAAAACCACCTTTTCCATCACTAATATAAACTGCATTAAGATTATAATAATAATCTTTAATTTCATCTGATACAATATACATTGGTATTATTTTTTTTCCATTACATATAATACACGACACTTGTGAACAGTAATTTACTACAGTAGAATTTGATAAATCCATTACATATTTAATTGTAAATCCTTCACCTTTACAAACTGGACATACTTGATAAGGTACACAATTCATAATATTATATTTTATTAGTTGTTTCTTTACCATAATATTTAATTTAAATTAATAAGGTCTAGTATTACTAGACCTTATATTACTACTTCTTCTTTGAAGGTTTAGTCATTTTGTCTACCTTCTTTTCAGTGCTTGCTTTTGCCATTTGTTTAAAGTTTAAATTAATAAATAGAACTATGTTTAAATTACATTATACAATTTATAATCATGTGCTAATAAATCTTCTTGTTTAGGATTCCATACAGTACCATGTTTAATTACAAACATTATAATAGTACCATCTATCATTTTAAGATATTTACTAGAACTCATATTAGTTCTATGAACTAATTTACCTTCTTTAAGTAATTTAATTGCTTCTCCTATTTCCATATTATTTAATTTTCAATATCATCATTTCTTATCATAGAATTTTCTATTTCATCTCCACCTCTACGGTGTTGAACAGTATCTTTAGAATTATTAATTAATATATCTAAATCTTTCATTGTTTTAATATCACCTGTAAGTTCTTTAGCCATTTTAGAAACTTTACTTTGAACTTCCATTAACATTGTTAATTGTTCTGGTGTAAGTTCATCTATATTAAGTTTCTTATCAACCATATCATCTACTTTAGAAAGTATTTTAATATTCTTTTGTAGAGTATTAAGAAGATTGAGTTGAAGTTCTTTAACTGGTGATATAAAATTTTCTTTATAAAATATTATTGCTCTTGATATAGTTGAATCAGGTTTGAATGTAATTGGAAGTCCTGCTTCTCTACAAGCATAGTTATGAAGTTCTTTTATTGAATATCCTTTTATAACCGGAACAGCTTTTTGATCTGCACTATGATATATATAAATAAAATATTTTAATGCAAGTTCTTTATTAGTATTTTTATCTAAATCATATACTGCTTTAAAATCACTATATACTAATAGTTCTGGTTCTATTATTATATTATTTTTTTCAAATCTAAATGGTGTAATACTAATCATAATAAACTTATTAATAATATAATATTTAATCCAATACTTGCTAATCCTATTATAGTATATGTTTTAAATTTACTTTTGTATTTTTGATTAGCATTAAATAATTTTCTATTATCTTCAATACATGAACTTGTTATACTATCACATCTAGTTAAATCTTTATTTAATTTAACAAAATCGTTTTTTAATTTATCAGTAAAAACATTGCAATTATTTAATAAACAAGAATCTTTTTCACCTTTAATTAATAATAATGCAATATCTCTATTTTCTTGATATGAATAACAAACAAGACTATCATTTTTTATTATGTATCTTGTTTGAGATGAAGTGCATAATACTATCATCTGAAATAATATTACGATTAGAAAATTCTTTATATATTGTTTCATATTCCGTATTTATTACTGTTTCAACTTTATCATAATATATTGTATCATGTATAAATGTAGTATCTATTTTATGTTGTGTTTTAATTACTGAATTTAAACTATCAATTAATTTAGAATTATATTTAACTTGTATATGTTTAGACATACTAATATAAGATAATATTACTATTACTAAACTAAGTATAAGTATAATTATTGTTTTTTTATCTATTATCATTATATTACTTCTTCATATGTTAATTTAAATATATCTTCTTTACAAGGATAAAATTCTCCTTTTATTCCTTTAATAATATAACATCCAACATTTGCCCTTCTAATATAGGTATTTTAATGATACCTAATTGTCTTTCTAAATAATCAATTATTGCTCCTGAACCTTTCATAAAAGTTTCAGTTATTAAATAATTAGTACCATTCCATTGTACTGCTTCAATAATTACTGGTTTTTTCTATATTTTGCCATTTATTTAAATATTTAAAATAATGTATAACTTGGTTCTTCAAAATGATGTAAATTAAAATTATGTTCTTTTATTTTTTGAAAATCATTTCTTAAATCTAATACTTCTATTAATTTAACTTCTTCATTTTCAACATTATTAATACTATTTATTATACCTTGTTTTAAAGTTCTAATATGACATAGTATTGAACCTTTATATTTAAATCCAAATAATTCTGCCATATTAGCATATCCTGAAAGTTGAAGTGAATATTTATGACCAGTGCTTGCAGAAAGATATGAAATAGGATTACTAAAATATTCTTGTTTATATATAAAATCAGAAGTTAAATTTCCATTGTTATCTTTATTAAAATATCCTGATTCAAACATTATAGGAGCAGAATTAGTTTTCCAATCTAATATAATAAAATCATTATTTTTAATAAGTATTATATCTACAAGACCTGATACTAAATTAACTGAATCATATACTCCTATTTCAGCATATATTAAATATCCTAGTTGAGTAAGTTTATATATTGTATTAAATATAATAGGATATTTTTCTTTAAGACCAATTGATTCAAAATATTCTAAATTCAATAGTCCTATTTTTCTATCACCTATTACATCATCTAATGTATATATTCTATCATTGATAAATTGACTATCTATTAATTTATATCCTGTAGAACTACGAACTGCTTGTTCAAGATAATTATGTTTATTTGTACCTTTTTCACAAGCTATAGTTTTAGTTTGTTCCCATTCATAAAGTAATTGTTTTTTAGATTTATTTTTATATTTAAGATATTTAGGATGCTTAGGATTACGTCCTATTGCTTCACATGCTTTAGCTATTTCTTCTGCTTTAAACTTTTCATAATAATTAGATATAAGCGTAGTTGTACTAATATATGGATTACCCATATTATCAGTATACTTATGAATAGATTCATTAAAAAATATATTACGCTTTTCCATTTGTTTTTCTATAATCTTCTTTAACTATTTTAGCAGCTTCAACTCCATCTATACCTTCTTTTTTTAAATCAAGATATTGTTTACGAGAAGGTTTAATTATAAGTGTTCCAATACATTGTATATGAATACTAGGATCAAGTTCATTAGTAAAATTAATAATAGAAGTATAATAATTAGTTATTAAATCTTTTAATATTCTAGTACGTTCTAATATATCAAGTTCATTAAATTTACCATACCAATCTTCTTTATTTAATCTAATATCTTTAATTATAGTTTCTATTATTTGTTCTTGATGCTTCATCAATTATTGTTTTATAATTGCATATATAGAATACATTGATACTCTATAATATTTATCAATTTCAAATGTATCAGCATTAGTAAGTTTAACATCAGGATTAAGTAATTGTTTTTTAATTATATCATAATTACGTTTTGTATATATTTTAACTTCTTGTAATGAAGAAGTAAAATCAATATCTACTTTATCTCCTATTTCAATGGTATATGTAAGATTACCATAAGCAACTACTTCTAGTGATACTAATTCAGGATCTTTACCAAATAATTGTTCTTCTGTTTTAGTTCCTATTATTGCTATTCCAGAATGTCTAGTTGTTCTTTTTAAAATTATACTATCACCTATTGGTATTCTATTTACAATTGTTTTAGGTTCTCTATCTTTCATAATATTACTTTATTAAGTTTATAATTATAAAGTAAAGATATATATAAAATTTTAATATTTACATTAGTTATTTATTAATTTTTGCTTTATATACTGTAATATTAATAAAGAATAAAAGATATTAAACTCTTGTATAGATACTTAAATAATTTATTAATTTTTCTTGTATATGTCAAATTTTTTAGTTACCTTTGATGGCTGCCTTCCAAAACATATGTAAAAAATAAAAATAAAAAAATTTTAGTTTTTAAAGAGTGATTTTAAAATATGTCTAAATAATGAAAAATCTATATGTAAAAATATAGATTTTTTTAATTTTTAAAGAGTGATTTTAAAATATATAATACTATAGGTTTTAAAATAAGATTAATATGTTTTAAATATGTTGCGAGTATGTTGCAAGTATGTCTACCCTACGAGAAGATATAGATGTATTAGCATAAATTTTAACAAGTTCTTCAATAGGTTTTAATATAGCGTCACATACAATAGTAGATATATCAATAGGTTTTAATAATAAAATAAATAAATTTAAAGATATGATTTGTAGTAAAGGTAAAATAGTAGATATTATATTATACGAGGAGTACGTCTGATTCAACCCCCTACTTGTCTTTGGTAATTGAAATACCCCGTATCAATATTGAAATTGAAAAGGAATTTCAAAATATTCAAATAACAATTAAAATACAATTAGAATGAAAACATTATCAGAACGTTTTAAAGATTGTAATTTATCAAATGATAATATTACGGCTCGTATTGAAGGTTTTACAAGGTCAACAGGTCCAAAAGGAACTTGGTATACATTTGTAGCTGCAATATTAACACGTGCTAATACATACGAAGAGTTTGTATGTAAACTTAATGCAGGTATTAGTAATGAAGACTACATTAAGAATGTAGATAGGTTCTTTGCTGAGTTTAAACCAGGTGATTATAACATAACTAACGTAAGCATTAGAGAAACCGGTGCAACTTGGGACGATGGTGAAGGCAATAATGGAACTTATAAAACAAGTTATATAAGTGTACCGACTTATAGTGATTTGCTTTATAAAGGAGGTGATGCAGTTCTTAATCAAAGAACACGTGAAGCACAATTTGCAAAGCTTGCATTACAAGCAATGGTAGTGGAATAATATAATAGAGTAGTAGCAGTACTACTCTAATTATATCTATAAATATAAGAGTTTCTATTGAGTTTTCTTGAGTTCGAAGG
>Ga0187857_10000527_pt1 | contig 46304 bp, 31 predicted proteins | sample June2016WEW_8_10_FD_132984 | JGI IMG/M metagenome (GOLD analysis project Ga0187857, IMG submission 132984) | Peatland microbial communities from SPRUCE experiment site at the Marcell Experimental Forest, Minnesota, USA - June2016WEW_8_100 | ecosystem: Environmental > Terrestrial > Soil >... | reverse complement strand
GGCCGCAAAACTCGCTTTGTTTTTGATGGAAGCCAAAACTCCCCCCCGGCCAAAGAGCATCATCCTCGAGGCACGCGTTGTGGCGCGCGCCTCGACCCAAAGAAAGCCCGCATCGTGAACAACTAAGGTTGGTAGAGTCGGATCAGCATGGATTGAGGCATTTCGAACCCCAACTTCAAGAGCTCGCCGTGGATCCTGGGAGCGCCCCAGGCGGGATTCCCCGCAAACCTGCGCCCGATGAGTCTCCGCATTTTGGAGGTAACTCTCGTTCGTCCGGGGTTGTGGCGAGAAAGCAAGCACCGGCATCACCCGAAGCCAGGGCACTGCCAACTCGCGACGGTCCGCGGCTCCACGGCTGGGAAAAGCTCATGTCCGAGATGTTCTGCCAGGAATACTGGGCGGAGCGCGGCTTGAAAATCTTCATCGCCCGCTTCCACAACGTCTACGGTCCCAACGGCACGTGGGACGGCGGGCGGGAAAAGGCTCCGGCGGCCATTTGCCGCAAGGTCATCGAAGCCAAGGATACGGGCAATAAGGAAATTGTGGTCTGGGGTGACGGCAGGCAAACACGCAGCTTCATGTACATCGATGACTGCACGCTGGGCATCGACCTGATCGCACATTGTGAAGACCTGATCGCAACTCCCATCAATCTTGGTTCCAGCGAGCTCATTTCGGTCAACGAGCTGGTCAGCATCGCGGAAGAAATAGGTGGAATCAAGTTGCAACGCAAATACGATTTGAATGCGCCCAAGGGAGTGGCCGGCCGGAACAGCGACAACACCATGATTAAGCGCATTCTGAACTGGGAGCCCACTACTCCCTTCCGCGAGGGATTGGCGAAGACCTACGCCTGGATCGAGCAGCAGTATCAGGATCGAAAGGCGGGCAAAGCCACGGTGCGAGAAAACTATCAAGGGGCGGGCGGCTATGCTCACACGACAGGCCACTGAAATCACCTCGCTGATCAGCGAACTTCCCTATCGCATGGCGTTTGCCGGCGGTTGGATCGATCAACCGTTCGTATCAAAGCTTAATCCCACCCCGCCAGGCTCCATGGTTGTGGTTTGTTTGGAGCCCACCTTCCGATATATGGACCGCTGCGGAATGGCCACCAGTACGCGCGGGGTGGCGTGGAAGCTGTGGAACGGCAAACTGCCGAATAGAGATCCCAAGGAACTTGTGCGGGAGCTTTATAAGGCAGAAAACAAGGGCAAGCCGGAGCCCTTCGGTTCGCAGGACATGGCGGGCTTGATTTACCCCGGAGTGAACCGGTTAGATTATGACTACAGCTTCGAGTGCGGTTACTTCCCTGCGCACGTCGAGTCCAACAACGATCCTGAGGTCGCCCATTGGCTCGAGGACGTGATTCACATGGTGCCGGTCGCACAGCGTCCTGTCGGCTACAATCCCCTCGAGAAAAAGAACCTCGACCCGAAGTGGATCCAGAGGCTGGGCGAGACGGGTAAGCAGTGCTTTGATGCCATCGTGACGAAAGACTCGAAGGCGCTGGGCGCCTCCATGAATGAATGCATGAAGTGCTGGGAGATGATTCTGCCCCAGACTGTCCGGCACCCTGCCATCACTGTCGACCTGGCGGGAATCCTGGGTTACTACCAGTCCCGGTATGCCGGCGCCATGTACTCCGGGTGTGGTGGCGGATATCTCTACGTGGTGTCTGACGAGGCGGTGCCCGGGGGAATCCGTGTGAAGGTCAGGTACTCAAAAAGGAATGACTGACGCGAAGACAGTTGTGGTGACCGGTGGTTTTGACGATCTCAAGTCCCAGCACGTTCGCTTGCTCGAGGAGGCTTCGAAGCTCGGGGATGTTCACGTTCTCCTTTGGTCGGACGACGCCTTGCGCGCCTTCGAGGGCCGCCACCCAAAATTCCCCCAGGAGGAGCGGTTGTATCTGCTCGAAGCAAATAGGTATGTCAAGGATGTAAAGCTGGTGACGGGACAGGTGGACCAAGACTCCATACCGATGGTCGGTGGAATCAATCCTGAAATCTGGGTTGTGGAGGAGGAGAGCGACAATCCCCGAAAGCGGGCATACTGCGAACGGCGTGGTATTGAATATCGCGTCCTGAAAAAGGAGGACCTGAAAGGCTTCCCGGTGTTGCCGCGCGAGCCCAAGGGTGACCGGTCGTTGCGAAAGCGCGTGATGGTGACGAGCTGCTTCAACTGGTTTCACTCGGGCCACGTCAGGTTTTTTGAGGAAGTCTCCCGCCTAGGTGATCTCTACGTGGTGGTGGGGCATGACGCCAATATCAAGCTGCTAAAAGGCGAAGCTCACCCAATGTTCTCAGAGGAGGAGCGCCGATATATGGTTCAATCCGCGCGCTACGTCAAGCAAGCCCTGCTTTCCTCGGGGCAGGGCTGGATGGATGCTGAACCGGAGATTGGCGTCATCAGGCCGGATATATATGCGGTAAATGAAGACGGTGATGTGCCGGAAAAGCGTGCCTTCGGCGACCAGCACGGCATTGAATACGTGGTATTGAACCGGATCCCCAAAGAAGGTCTGCCGAAACGGGAGAGCACCACCTTGCGCGGATCCTGAACTCGAGTTTTGGTGTACAATCTCGCTGCCATCTTGGCATTTCAACCATATGCGCGTGCAACGCAGTCTGAGCTGACGCAATACACAAACAGCTTGGACAGCAACCTTGGAAAAGGAATTTCGCTGCGAAGAAAGCTTCTTATCGTTGTGTGTTTTTTCGTTACAGCAGTGGCCGTGATTTTAACTCTAATGAGTCTGATGAGCTGTTCTATATGTCCTTATGGGAGATGGGGAACTTGAGGAGGCGGCCAACTAGGGGGCTTCCATGAGCACAGATCGTTACGCCCCCGACACCTTGGTAATTATTGTTGACAGAAACGCGCTGTGGATAACCGGGCCGATCGACGAGGTCTATTCTCTGGAACCTCTGGAGGACATACTCCGGGCATTCTGTTATACGGTAAAAACTGTGGAGGGGAATGCGGCCCTAGGTTCAAGAAATAGCTAAGGAGGACGCAACTCGAATGGCAATCGCAACGTTAGCAATAATCATTAGTAATCGTGACTTTTTCCCGGACGTTTTGGTCAGCGAGGCCCGCAAAGGACTTCTCGCCTTGTTCAAGAGCATGGACATCGAGGCCGTCATTCTCGATGCAGAAGAGACGAAATTGGGGGGCGTCGAGACCCACCATGATGCTGAAAGGTGCGCTGACCTGTTCCATACCCACTCGAGCCGCATCGACGGAGTACTTGTTTCGTTGCCCAACTTCGGCGATGAGCGAGGGGTGGCCGATGCGTTGAGGCTTAGCCGGCTTGAGGTTCCCGTCTTGGTGCACGCCTACCCCGACGACCTGCACAATCTCCATGTTGAAAGAAGGCGGGATGCATTTTGCGGCAAAATCTCGGTGTGCAACAACCTGCGACAATACAGAATACCTTACTCGCTAACCCAAAAACACGTGGTGAGTCCGCAGGATGCAAGCTTCAAGGCGGACCTGATGAAGTTCGTGAAGGTCTGTCGCGTGGTAAAAGGCGTGAGCTCCGCCCGACTCGGCGCTATTGGAGCGAGGCCTACGGCATTCAACACTGTGCGCTACAGCGAAAAACTCCTGGAGGATGCCGGGATCAGTGTTGTCACAGTTGACCTCTCCGAGATAATCGGTCGGGCGCAGAAACTAGATGACAAAGATTCGCGAGTGCAAGCAAAGCTTGCAGAGATCAATTCCTATGCGCAAACCGGGGACGCACCTCCACGGTCGCTGGTGTTGATGGCAAAGCTGAGCGTCATCATCTCCGATTGGATGGCGGAAAACCAAATTGACGCCACGGCAATTCAGTGCTGGACTTCGATTCAGCATAACTACGGCGTAAACCCCTGCACCGTCATGAGCATGATGAGTGACAAGATGATGCCCAGCGCCTGCGAGGTTGACATCACTGGCGTGCTCACCATGTACGCCATGCAGCTCGCCTCCGACAGCCCCAGCGCGCTCGTAGATTGGAACAACAATTACGGGAGCGATTTGAACAAGTGTGTTTTCTTCCACTGCGGGAACTGGGCCAAGAGTTTTGTTCCCGAGGTCAAAATCAGCACGGCTCCGATCCTTGGGACCGTCGTGGGAGAAGAGAACACATTCGGAGCTTTGGCGGGGCGGACCCCTGCCGGCCCTCTTACTTACGGACGGGTGAGTAGTGACGACGTCTGTGGAATTCTACGCGCCTATGTTGGAGAAGGGCGGTTTACAGATGATGAGCTGAGAACATTTGGAACCAGGGCGGTGGCGAAAGTTCCCAATCTCCAGAGCCTAATGCGTTACATCTGCTGCCATGGCTTCGAGCACCACGCCGCCATGAACAAGTCCCATACCGCCGGGGTTCTTGCGGAAGCGTTCGAGACCTATCTCGGCTGGGAGGTCTATTATCACCAGCGGCCTGAAGATGGCGAGTAATTCGGGAGCACGTTTGCGCCCACTGGCTTGCGCGTCCACGACCTGTGTCTATGATCGTCGGAGCTTTCGGTGCAGGTGAATCATCAATGCTTTCCGATCATGCCTTGCGCTTGAAGTCGATTGAATACAGAAGGAAGATCCTGGCCGTTACCCGCAGCGCCCAAGCCGGCCATACGGGTGGGAGTCTATCCTGTGTCGATATTCTGAACGTCCTTTACAACGCAGTGATGAACGTGGGACCGGAGAATTTTGGGAGCCCGGACCGCGATCGTTACGTGCAGAGCAAAGGCCACAGTGTCGAAGCACTCTACGTTGTTCTGGCGGATAAGGGGTTCTTTTCCCAAGAAGAGCTCGAGACGCTCTCAAAGTATAGGTCGCATTTTGTCGGCCACCCAACGCGCAAGGTCCCAGGCGTCGAACACAATACGGGGGCCTTGGGCCACGGCTTGTCGTTCGCCGTGGGCCAAGCCCTTGCTGGGAAAAAGGACGGGCGTACTTATAAAGTTTATGTCCTATTAGGAGATGGGGAGCTCGCAGAAGGATCCAATTGGGAAGCCTCGATCAGCGCCGTGAACTACAGGCTTGACAATCTCGTTGTCCTGGTCGACAGGAACGGTTTTCAGATTACCGGGCCCACGGAGCGCGTTTATCCTCTCGAGCCTCTGGAGGATAAGTTTCGCGCCTTTGGTTATGCGGTAAGGACCGTTGATGGAAACAACGTAGCTGATTTGAGAAGCGCTTTAAGGCAGATCCCTTTTGAAAAGGAAAGGCCCGGCTTGATTCTTGCCCGCACCACCAAGGGGAAAGGCATAAGTTTTATGGAGAACATGGCTGCATGGCACCATCGCGTTCCTAACGACCGCGAGTACTCTTTGGCCATGCGGGAGCTCGAATGTGCCGAGATACGGTTGAGAGGCGAGCCGGAGGTCGAACTATGAAGCCGGCTAGAGCCAACCTCGAGGTGTTCGCGGAGACCCTACTGGAACTGGCCCAGCGCGACAGAGATATTCTGGTCTTGACCACTGATTCGAGAGGTTCAGGGAAACTAACCCGCTTTGGAGAGTTGCTTCCTGAACAACTCATTGAGGTTGGAATCGCCGAACAAAACCTGGTGGGAATCGCCGCCGGCCTGGCTGCGGCGGGGGAAAAGGTCTTCGCGGTGTCTCCAGCATGCTTTCTAACCGCGCGGGCGCTGGAACAGATCAAGAATGACGTCGCTTATTCCAATCAGCCCGTGAAGTTGGTGGGAATCAGCGCCGGCGTCAGTTACGGCGCCCTCGGGTCCACGCATCATTCTCTGCACGATATCGCCGCTCTGCGGGCGATACACAACATCGACATCATCGTTCCGGCAGACAATTTTGAGACCCGCCAGAGCATATTAGCCAGTGTTAACCGCGCGCGCCCCACTTACCTACGGTTTGGAAAGCGACCGATGCACAACCTCCACCGCGCCGGAACGGTATTTGAAATCGGCAAGGCTAGTCCCGTTTTTTCCGGCGCCGATGTCACATTCGTGGCCACAGGGGAAGCCGTTTACCCTGCGTGTCTTGCCCATGAGGAATTGGAAAAGGAAGGCGTGCAGAGTGGGGTCATCAGTATGCACACCGTGAAGCCGCTGGATACAGTTACTCTTTTCGAATTCGCGCGGCGGTCCAAGGCGCTGATCACCGTGGAAGAACACAGCGTGCATGGCGGGTTGGGCGAGGCCTGCGCAGCAGCGCTCATGGACGCAGGCATCACGCCCCCCCTTCATATCGTTGGCATCCGCGACGAATATACAGTCACCGGCAGCCAGCTCGAAATCTTTGACCACTACGGTATTTCCGGCCCGGCGTTGGCCGCTACAGCCCGACAGTTGATGAATGATAAGAGGCTACCGTGCCCCACATACTTGCGTTAGACCAAAGCACATCTGCAACGAAGGCAATGGTCTTCACGTCCCAGGGCGAGCTCATCGATAAAGTCGCATTAGAACACAAGCAATATTATCCTCAACCCGGTTGGGTGGAACATGACGCGGAGGAGATCTACCGGAACACACTCCGGGCACTCAAATCGTTGCTCAGCAGGAATCGCTCGATCGTCAACGACCTGCTTTGTTTGAGTGTGACAAATCAAAGGGAGACCATTGTTGTCTTCGACCGGCGCACCGGTCAGCCGCTTTACCACGCCATAGTCTGGTTGTGCCGAAGGGGCACCCCAATCTGTGAAGACCTCATCAAGGCGAACTGCAGCGATCCCATTCAGAGGATCACCGGATTAAAGATCGACACTTACTTTCCCGCTCCGAAGCTGAGGTGGCTCTTTGATAACCAGCCCGGGATCCACTCCCAGCTGTGCTCCGGGAGTGCCCTGCTCGGCACAATGGACACTTATCTCATTTATCGATTGACGCACGGAAAGGTCCACGCCACCGATTATACGAACGCAAGCCGGACACTGCTCTACGACATTGGAAAACTAAGATGGGATGAGGAGCTTTGCCGCCTCTTCGGAGTGCCCGGAGCGTCATTGCCGGACGTCGTAGAGAGTGGCGCTCTAGTCGGTGAATCCAATCTGGATGGCCTGCTGGAGAAAAGCATTCCAATTTGTGGTGTGATGGGCGATTCGCAGGCCGCCCTGTTTGCGGAACGTTGCTATCAGCTTGGAAGCGCCAAGGTGACTTTCGGCACCGGCTCCTCGATCTTACTGAACGTCGGTGAGCGGTTGCAATTCGCGGGTCAGGGAATTGTCTCAACCATAGGCTGGGTCCTCAACGGTAAACCGACCTACGCGTTTGAAGGGATCATCAACTTCACAGGCGCCACCATCGCCTGGCTTAAAGATCAGCTCAAGTTGATTGATCACGCGCAGGAGACTGAGGCTCTGGCCACCGCCGTCCCGGATAATGGTGGTGTATACGTCGTGCCGGCGTTTGTGGGACTCAGCGCTCCCTATTGGGCGCCCAATTCCAGGGCTGCCATACTAGGCCTCTCACCGCACAGCGACAAGCGTCACGTGGTGCGGGCGGCCTTGGAATCCATCGCCTATCAGGTCAAGGATGTTCTGGATTTGATGTCCGCCGCAACCAATCTCCCTCTTTGTTTTGTCTCTGCTGACGGTGGAATGGTCAATAACAAGTTCCTGATGCAATTCGTCGCCGACGTTACACGTCTGGACGTCCGGGCATCGACTCTTCCCGAGTTGTCAGCCTTGGGAGCGGTTTTGTGTGGCGCCATAGGTACAGGCCAATACCAGTCTCTGGAGGAACTGGAGAAGTTGCCTCATGGATTTACGCAGTATCGCCCGACTGAGGACCAGCAAACCCCCCAGGCAAACTATGCCGGCTGGAAGAAAGCTGTGCAGCGAGTCCTGTAATTGCCAGCGTTGGCATAAAGCGCGAGGCGTCGTTTGCCGGGGCACCCTTCCGCTGCGCGAGGAGTAATCGATACCATGACGGTCGTACACAGTTATCCGTTAGCCGTCGTCCTGTGCCTGCTCACCATGACATGCTGGGGATCCTGGCCCAACACCCAGAAACTCGCCGCTCGAACCTGGCGTTTTGAATTGTACTATTGGGATTTCGCGGCCGGGCTACTGCTTTTCTCCACACTTGCGGCTTTCACTCTAGGCAGCCTCGGCCGAACGGGCCGGCCGTTTTTGGCCGACCTCAGCCGTGCGGATGGCGGCAGCATCATTTCGGCGTTCTTGGGCGGCGCAGTCTGGAATCTCGGCAACTTGCTGCTCGTTGCCGCAATTGCAGTGGCCGGCATGGCGATCGGGTTTCCGATTGGAGGAGGCATAGCCTGGGTGCTTGGAATTGCGTTTAACTATGTGCTGGTGATGATCCAGAAAGGACATGCGCATGGAAACTCAGCCCTGCTGTTCACCGGCGTCGCAGTGATTATCGCGGCCATCCTGCTCAGCATGACGGCTTACCAACGGCTGGCCAGCAGTGCCAAAAGGCCCAGCGCCAAAGGCATTCTGCTCTCCGTGACTGCGGGCTTGCTCATCGCCTTCTTCTACGGGTTTGTGGTCAAGTCGATTGACAAGGATTTTGTCGCCGGTGGAACCGGCAATCTCACCCCCTTCTCGGCGGTTTTCTTCTTTGCCGTGGGGGCGTTCCTCACTACGTTCCTGTTCAATCCAATCTTCATGCGGAAGCCGGTTGAAGGCGACCCGGTACCGGCCGCGGCATATTGGAAAGGAAGCATGGGCACTCATCTGACGGGAGTGCTGGGGGGAGGAATCTGGAGCCTCGGTTTGACCGCGAGCTTTATGGCGGTCGGCTCGGCGGGGCCCACCGTCTCGTATGCGCTCAGCAATGCCGCACCGGTGGTAGCGATGCTCTGGGGCGTGCTGGTGTGGAAGGAGTTCGAGCCCGCCCCCAAGGGGACTAACCGGCTGCTGGTTTGGATGTTCGTCTGCTATTTGGTCGGACTGGCTCTTATCACCACTTCGAACGCCTGATTCGGGCTTCGCAGCCGGATCAGTTTGCGCGCTTCAAGCGAACGCTGGCGCGTGACTATCAACCGATGGAAGGTATTTTATGAATCGCCGCGAAATGCTGTTGCTCTCGACGTCCGCCATGGCAACATCGGGCGCTATCCTTTCTGACACCGCTGCCGATGCCGCGCCTGCATCTGACTCTCAGCTCGTTTCCCGCTGGGACTACGTTGAACTGTCTTTCCACGGCCCTTCTGAGGGCAATCCCTTTGTTGATGTCAAGCTGACCGCGACATTTCGCTTCAAAAATCGCGCTGTGACGGTCGATGGCTTATACGACGGCGAGGGCTCTTTCAAAATCCGCTTCATGCCCGACGAAATCGGCGAGTGGCTTTGGACCACTTCCTGCAATCGGCCCACGCTCGATAAGAAAACGGGATCTTTCCAGTGCATCGCACCCAGGGGCAATAATCACGGCCCCGTTTCAATTCGCGACAGCTACCATTTCGGATACGCGGACGGAACGCCGTACGTAGAGTGTGGCACCACATGTTACGCATGGGCGTTTCAGCCGGATGCAGTTCAGAAGCAGACATTGCAAACTTTGGGCAATTCGCCTTTCGACAAGATCCGCATGTGCCTGTTCCCCAAGTGGTACGAGCACAACCAAAAAGAGCCCCCGTCCTACCCTTTCCCCCGCAGCGGCGAAACGAACGACTACTCGGTCTTCAACGTGGCATACTTCCAACACTTCGATCGACTCATCAGCGAACTTCGCGGCCTCAACATCCAGGCCGACCTCATCCTTTTTCATCCCTACGACAAGTGGGGTTACCAGTCCATGCCGGCGGAAGTGGACGACCGGTATCTACGCTACGTCATCGCGCGTTATTCTGCGTTCCGCAACGTGTGGTGGTCTCTTGCCAATGAGTTTGATCTGCTGAAGGACAAGACGAATAAGGACTGGGACCGGTTTGCCCGCATCATCGCGGCGCATGACGCCTACGATCACCTGCGCTCGATTCACTATTGTTACCACGTCTACGAGTACCAACGGGGCTGGTGCACCCATGCTGGAGTGCAGGACTCACGGCTCGAGCTGGCTCATTCGTGGCGCGATGACTGGGGCAAACCCGTGGTGTTTGACGAATGCCGCTACGAAGGCAACATCGCTTCCAACTGGGGCAACGAATCGGGCGAAGAAATGACCCGCCGCTTCTGGCTGGCCGCCGTGCAAGGAGCCTACTGCGGCCATGGAGAAACCTTCCTTCATCCCGAGGACATTTTGTGGTGGTCGCATGGCGGCGTTCTCCACGGAAACAGCCCTGCGCGAATCGCATTCCTACGACAGCTGCTGGAGGAGACGATCGCTGTTGGCCCTGGCCCCATCGGGTTTACGTATGCGCCGCAAGACGGAACTCTGGGCGCGAAGCGCAGCAATGATTCAGTTCTCTTTTTCTACTTTGATTCCCACCAGCCTGCGGAGGGTACATACACTCTGCCCGCCGGCAAGACTTATACAGCAGAATACGTGGACACGCTGAAGCTCACGCGCACCCCATTTCCCGGTCAATACTCCAGCAAGGCAGCCGTCAAGTTGCCGGGGGTGCCTTTTGGATCGCTATGGTTCCGGGCGAAAGACGTTAGCTAGTTCAGTGCCCTACAGACCCGCTTTACTCTAGAAATGGACCGGTTCCCCCAAGGGGAACAAGGTCAGTAGCCGTAGGTGAAACCTACGGAGAAGGAGCAAAAAAGACGTTCGACCCCGCAGGGATCGAATTCCAAACCGACGTATTCCGTAGGCTTCACGATGACGAACCTGGACGAGGACGATGGGGCAGCAGGGCAGGATCTTAGGATGCGGCCCCGCACAACCCGACCTCCTATCGCCTTCCATCACAAGGCGGGGACACACAATGACGGCTTAGGGGATCGCACACTAATTCTCGGCACACCTTCGCCATGTCGGAGGACTGCCGAAGTGTTGCCGGCGAAGTTTCAAAATCATGGCTGACGAACTGCATTTCAAAGCCGGAGCCTTTTTTCTGGAATGGGGCCTTTGAATGTTCCGACGACCTCAGAGGCTGCCGCCCAGGCTATTCGGGATGCCGTGCTGACGGGCGCGCTCAAGCCGGCTGAAAGACTGATCGAGGAGAAATTAGCCCATAGTTTGGGGATTGGCCAGCCCACCTTGAGGGAGGCCCTCAAGGAACTCGAGTATCAAGGGTTCGTCCGTACGTCACGCAAGAGAGGAACGTACGTCTTGAGCTTCACGCAAGATGATCTTCGCAAAATCCTGGAAGTCCGCATAGTCTTGGAAGGGCTGGCCATAGAGTGTGCAACCCTACGGGCCAGCCTTGGTTCGGGTGTCGACCCGATCCAATCAAAGCGGCAGGCCTCGACCAGGAAGTTGTTGGAGGACTTCGGTACGACCGTCGATTATGCCCGGCTGCGTACGATGCTTACTTCGGTTCGAGGACGATCAATTCCACACCTGGCGCGGCCAATTCGTTGGCCATTGATAGTGAGCCGCCCTCAGACGTGAGTTCGCCCGCAGGCGTTAGGTCCTCTTTATCTGTAATGCGGTAACGAGTGACGCTAAACGTGCCGCTGCCCCACGGCAAGTTCTTCACCGTAAGAGCATAGCCTTTGTCGGTATAGCGGATCCTGTTGCCCCTGGGTGTAAAGTCTTCCACTCGCGGGACTCCTGGCGGCCAAATCGGCAGTTCAAACACCGGGCCCATTTCATAGTTACTGATCAGAATCTGCACCTTCTTGCAGCTACGCGACCGCCCCGCCAGGACCGCATATCCCAAAGTGTCCCCGCCGGTGGCTTCCACGCGCTGCGGTGTCTGGAGCATCTGGCTGGTGGCTTTGAAAGTGTAGGCTTTCTTCCTGAGCGATCCATCGGGTTCAAACAGACCCATACCGCCTGCGTCTCCGGCGTAATAGCACGACTGGTCCACCGAAGCATCCTGCATGTAGATCAGAGCGCTGGCGGTAAACGCTGCCGAGGCCATGGAGTTCTGTTTTTGCGGTTTGTCCCCGAGGCTCATGTTCCATTCGTTCGTGTGGCTTTCGGTTCGGCGCAACCCATAACTGTCGAGCAACAGGCGGACCTCCCGGGCGATTCGGACCATGTCGAAGGGATCCTGGGAACTGTCCATATAGTGGTGCCAGGAATAGAAATCCAGCGGCACGCCATTTTTTGCGCAGTACTCCATGAACTGCTCGCGATAGGGGCCGCGCGAGCCGCCCAGGGCAATCCCGGGGCCGCCGACCTTCAGTTCGGGATCATAAGCCACAATCGCCCGCGCCACTTTCGCGTAAAGCTTGAAGAACTGCTCAGGCGAGGCTAGCCACTCGTTGTGTGCTCCGGACTCTTTCGTGATAGGCGGTACCCACCAATCCTCGGCGAGATTCGGTTCATTCCAAAACTCCCAATATTTTATCTTGTAGTGATACCCTTTTGCCCAGCCACCGTTGTAATGCATCACCACGTGCTTGCAGATCTCGGCATACTTATCAAAATCCGCCGGCGGGCGTGGATCGTGGTCCGAGCCCAGCCGGAAATAGGGGTCTGCGCCCGCGGCGATGATACTGTTCACCACTTCGTCGGAACGCCGGAAATCATAGCTTTCCGGGACGAAGGGATCCGCCTCCCACTTGGGGAAGATGCTCTGCATGGAGGCTCCCTCCGGGCCGGCTACGGTGGGAAGCCACGGATTGACGTCCGCTCCACTATCATGGGTGCGCACCATGTCAATGCCGAGATCGCGATAATGCTGAATCAGGTCGGACGTGTTTGCCGACACGTGCTGATTGTAGTATCCCAATGGTCCAACGTTGACTCCCTGCAGCGAGCGGATGACCCCAGTCACACCGGAAGCGTCTACAACAATCGTGCGTGTCTGCGCGATCAGGTGAACAGGGAACACAAGCGCGACGGCGCACGCCACGAACAGCAGCCATAATGGCCCTCTAAGAAGCTTAGAGGAATGTCCCGGAAGGCTGGATGAGAAACACGTTGTTAGCATGGTCGTACCCACCTTTGAATGATTAGTTGCTCGCCATTGCCGGGGCTTCGCTCCATCATCTCGCGGGGAGCGTACGAATTCGATATATTGCCGAGGCCGGGCCGGACTGTCAAGGCTGCGGATAGCTAGGCCAGGGCAGCTGCCAGAGGGTGATGGTTTGAAGGATCGACCCGGGTACCGCGGTGGAGTCAACGCCCGCGATAGAGCCGGTCTATCGATGGTCAGGGCCAACCAGGTCAGAAGCTCCACGCGCCCCGGTTCTTCCCATCCGCGATCGAGCTAAGGCGCGGGTTCTGCAGGCAGCGGCAGCCTGCCGAAGATGCGATCACTGTCCTTTTCCACCGCCCGGGCCTGAAGTCTCTGTTGCTCGGCGAACTCTTTCTTAGCTTCGGCGTGCTCACCTTTCTTGAGGTATGCCTGGCCGAGTTGATAGTGGAATTTGGCGCTATCTGGCTCAAGGGCGACGGCGCGCTTCAGATAAGAAATGGCCTCCTCGGGTTGGCCTCTGTGGAGAGACGCACGGCCCAGGCCGGCCAGCGCAGCGGCGCACCTGGGATTGAGCGCCAGTGCCCTGTGGAACAGCGGAATGGCTCGATCAACGTCGCCCTGCTCGTGTCGGAGCTCGGCGCGGTCCTCGAAGGCCCAGGGTTCGGTGGGGCTGATCGTCATTTCTTTGTCGAACTCCTCCTCCGCCTTATCCGGTTGGCCCAGACGGCGGTAAAGAACACCGAGGTCGTAGTGCGCAAAGGGGAGCTTGGGATCACCCGCGATGGCTTTCTGGAGCTCCTCTTGCGCCTTGGGATTGTCGTAGAGGTCAAGATAGGCCTTGCCCAGCAGGAGGTGGAGCTGGGGCTTGTCGCCCCCTGCTCGCACCAGCTGCGCGAACGCTTGTCTCGATTGGTCGCTACGCTTCAGTTGGCCATAGGCTATGCCGAGCATGCAAAAGTAATCGAGATCGTCCTGTTCGTGATCGCGGATGGGTTCGAGGGCCGCCACTGCGGGGCCGTACTGCCCGAGACGAAGTGGGACAAGCCCAGCAAATAGTGCGCCTGGAGGCTGTCAGGTTTGGCTTTGACCACGCGCTCGAAGTAAGGGATGGCACGTTTGAGATCCTGCTCTCGATAGTAAATGAGACCCAGATTCAGATCGATGCCCACCATGTGCGGGTCGAGCTTTTTGGCCGTCTCAAGAGTTCGGATCGCTTCATCAGGCCTTCCGGTCCGCATGTAAACCACACCCAGGTCCAAGTACGCCGCGGCGGACTGCGGGTCAAGCTTCAGAAAGTCTTTGAATCCTTGCTCAGCGGTGGGGTAATCTTTGGCGGCGAGGGCCCGATTGGCGCGCTCGAAGGCGGCACGCAGGTCTTGCTCGGTCAAGCGGCGAGCCGGGTTGCCTACGCCAGGGCTCTGCGCCGGCAGCGGGAGAACGACAGGCAGCAAAGACAGTAGAATCGCCGCCGCCGCTCGTCTCGCTGTCCCCCAGACATCGAGGCCTTCCCCGCACTCAGGACTCGGATCGTGTCTCACGGCAACAACCCACGCCATAGAATACCATACCCTGTCGCGCATTTTCGCAAACAGGAATGATCTGGGCCTCAGTCTAATCCTCCTGACTCTCGGGGGTGCTTGTCTTGGAGTCGGTTTTGAACTACTGTCGTGCGGCAGAGGGTCTTGGCTCAATCGAGGATAAAGGGCCTTCGAGGAGGGCAAACATGCGACGTGTGGACCATCTAGTCTTCCCAGCGAAAGCGGCTTCCAGGGAGAGACCGGCGAGCGAAGCATTAACGCGCACGCCCGTCGCTTATGGCACCGGTTTAATGGCTCTGGGACTCGTGCTGCTTTCTACCGCCGGCTGCCGGCGCCAGGGCCCCGCAAATGCCTCGGTGGAAAACAAGCAACCTGCGGCGGCGATCTGGCCCTCCGAGCCGCCTCCGGGTTGCCCCTTTCCCAGTTCCACTGAAATCACCGGCATCGCTTTCACCGGCCGGCACCGGGAGTACGAAGACGCCGATACGTGGTATATGTCCTGGGCTTCTGATGGGAACCTGTACTCTCCTTATGCCGACGGCTCCGTTGGGGGCATTGAAGTGGCATCGAAGGGTCCTTCGCCGACCACGGGTCAAGCCGTAGTTACTGGCGACGATCCCCTTGCCCTGACGGTGAAGTCGCTCGGGGTTCACCACGAGACTGCCCTCCCTTACGTGGGTCGGTACCCTGTTGGTACACTCCTCTATAAGGGGGTTTGGTATTACGGGACCTACGCGGTGGAGGACGGGGTTGGTCCCATGGTCGGGTTTCGCTACTCAACCAATTACGGGAAGACCTGGACGGAAACGCCACTCACTCCGATGCACAACTTGTTCCACGAAGGCGGAACAGTGGATGCGAAGATCAAAATGGCCATTCCAATCTTTGTTGACTTCGGAAAGAACATGGAAGATTCACCCGACGGCAAGGCTTATCTTGTGGCGCACGGCGCCACCCGCCCTTGGGTGGAGGAAAGCTGGATTGGCGGAGATCAGATCCACCTCGCCCGGGTCACTCCTTCGATCCAGAACATTAATGACATTTCCAAGTACGAATTCTTTTCCGGTTACGACGCCGCAGGAAACCCTGTGTGGAGTGGGAGCTTTGCCAAAATCAAGCCTTTGATTGAGTGGAATGACCACACCGGAATTGTGATGGCGACTTACGACAAGCCGCTGAAAAAATTCCTCATGTTTGTCACTCACGGTCCCTATCCCGCGGAGGGTCAGTATGACACCTATCTGCTCGAATCCGAACGCCTCACTGGACCCTGGAAGCTGGTTACTTACATGAAGAGCTTTGGCACGGTGGGTTATTTCGTGAATATCCCCTCGAAGTTTATCAGCCCCGACGGCTATACGGCGTGGCTATGCTACTCCGATCTTTCCCATTCTCAACGGCTGCCCACAAATCCGCCCGGTGGGCGCTATGGCCTGTGCCTGCAGGAAATCAAGCTGCTTGCCGCCGGGAGGTAGCGCTCCCTGAGCCGGCGATGGCCTGGTGAAACTTCTCCGGCTTCCAACTCAATACCAGCGCTTGGTCTTCAGCGCACCATCCAGAACCACCGCACTGCCCGCCTTGGCCTCTAGGTCAACCACATTCTCTGCGTAGCGCACTTTGCAGGCCGCTCCGTTGATGTTTCGAATCGTCGCCTCTTCCAGTTTTCCATCCTTCCATCTCATATCCACCTCGAACCCGCCGCGGGCGCGCAAGCCGGTGACCTTGCCAGTCGGCCACGCTTTCGGCAACGCGGGCAGAAGGTGAAGCCGGGCGATGGCGGTTGGTTGTTGGTTGATCGTTGAGGGTTCAGTCATGTCACTCTGGAGCAGCATTTCGGTGATGCCGGAAGGGCCGCCGAAATTGGCATCGATCTGGAAGGGCGGAGCCGAGTCGAGCAGGTTCGGCAGCGTGTGCTCGGGACAGAGCAACATGGTTAGTACTTTGTAAGCATGTTCGGCATCGTACATATGCGCCCAGAGATTAACTTTCCATGCCAAGCTCCAACCCGGCCCCGCATCGCCGCGAATCCGGAGCGACTCCCTGGCGGCGGCAAACAGATCAGGCGTGAGCGGCGTAATCTGGTTGCTGGGAAAAACGGCGTAGAGGTGCGAGACGTGACGATGATGAATCTCCGGCGCCTGCAGGTCCCAATCCTCCAGCCATTCCTGAAGTTGGCCGGCGGTGCCGATTTGCAGGGGCGCCAGCCGGTCGCGAGTCGCGGCGACCCTGGCGCGAAAGTCATTGTCGATACCGAGGATCTCAGCGGCTGCGATGCAGTGGTTAAAAAGATCCCGGAGGATTTCCATGTCCATGGTCGGGCCGGCGCAAACGCTCGCGCCGCCGGCGTGCTTGTTCTCAGGCGACAGCGAGGGACAGGTCACCAGCCACTGGTGTTTCGGTTCTTCGACCAGCGTATCAAGGAAGAACTGGGCCGCGCCTTTCATCACCGGATAGACGTTCGCCAGGTATGCCTTGTCGCGCCCGAATTCGTAGTGCTCCCAAAGATGGTCGCAGAGCCACGCGCCGCCCATCGGCCAGAAACCCCAGTTTGGGCCGTCGATCGGCGCCGTGCCACGCCACAAGTCGGTGTTGTGATGGCAAACCCAGCCGCTTGCGCCCCAATTCACCCTTGCCGTGCGGCTTCCCGGCTCGACCAACTCCCTGACCATCTGGATTAACGGCTCGACGCACTCGCCCAGGTTGGTCGGTTCGGCGGGCCAGTAATTCATTTCGGTGTTGATGTTGATCGTGTATTTGCTGTCCCAGGGCGGGTTCATGCTCTCGTTCCATAGCCCCTGCAGCGTCACCGGTTGACCGCCCGGACGGGAGCTGGAAATCAGCAGGTAGCGGCCAAACTGAAAGTACAAGGCGGCCAATTGCGGGTCGTCGCCGCTGGCAAAGCGGGCGATGCGTTGATCGGTCGGCAGCTTCGCCGCATCGGTCACGCCCAGATCGAGCGCCACTCGACGGAACAGCCGTTGATGTTCCGCCACGTGGTCCCGGAGCAGCGTCTCGAATGTCTTCCGGCCCGCCTTGGCCAGGTACGCCTGGGTCAACGCTTCGGGATCACCGCTCACGTCCTTATAGTTCTTGTAGCTGGTGGCCGCGGCAATCAGCAATGTGGCCGAGTCCGCCCCGCTGACGGCAACGCTACGTTTCTCGGCGGTCGTCTTGCCACCCTGAGTGAGGACCCGTACTCGGGCTTCAAACTTCAGCGCCCCTTTGATGCCTCTGGAGTCACCGTTCACGCCGCGCAGGAGGAGCGTAGCAGGTGGCTGAGCCTCGACGGTGGCTTGTTGCGGCGTGGCCATCGTAGCTGTGAAATTGATCCGGCCCGGCGTGTCGGCGGTGAAGTGAATGACAATCACCTGGTCCACGGGGCTGGAAAAAATCTCGCGCACGAATCTTGCGCCGCCTGCGGTGTAGCTGACTTTGACGACGGCCGTGTCCAGGTCGAGCTCACGCCGGTACCCGGTCATCGCCGCGTGTCCGGGAAAGCTCAACTTCAGATCGCCCACCGGCTCGTACTGCATCTGCTCGAGCGGGCGCGCCATCATCTTCCAGCCGATCAGGTCATGCGCGTCGCGGTACTGGCCCGCGAAGATCAGCCGCCGCGCCTCGGGCAATGCTTCGAGAGCCTCCGGAGAGCTCGGGTCATACGGTCCACCGGCCCACAGCGTGCCCTCGTTGAGTTGGATACGCTCGTTCTCCGTGCCTCCGAACACCATGGCGGCTAGCCTTCCGTTCCCCACCGGCAACGCCTCAACCCATTCTGCTGCGGGCTTCTCGTACCACAACTTCAAATCCTGCGCCCCAGCGACGCTTGCGAAAAACACGACGGCAAAAATCAGTTTTTTCATGACGACTCCATTCCATGATTATGTATGGCGGATCACGGCGCCGTGGCAGCCCACGGTATCGTCTCGCAACTTCACGACGGACGGGGTGGCGAGCGCAGCGGCAGCCTCCGACTTGCGACGTCTCTTTACAGGAACTTCCGACTTCAACGTTCTTTACGCGCCACGATGTTATGCCTGCCGCCCTCTCGTGTCAAACTCTGGCGCAGGTGAGTATTTTCGCGCGTGGTAGCGGCCTCATTTCAGGCAACGCTCCTTAGGCAGTCGGCGTTGTCCCGCGAAGGCGGGAATCCGGTACGTCGCCCCTTCCGAAGCGTACGGAGCGGATTCCCGCTTTCGCGGCAATGACGCGTGGCGTGGACCGCCGGGAGGGAGCAAATGGCGGTGTACCTCGCGTATTTTCCTTGACAGACCTCCTTTCGTATGCTAACCAGTCACGATTTGTGCGCCATCTTCATAAATCTGAATAAGGGGGGCAGCATGGGGAAGATTACCAGACGCACTTTTCTCGGGTCCGCAGCGTCATCCGTACTGGTAGCCGCAACCGCAAATGGTGAGGTCAGCCCGCCGGTTTTGCCGTGGGAGCGTGAGGTACCTTTGCGAGAGGCTGCGCGTTCCGTTTTCATTGAACGAGCCCTTCACCCAACGGATCCGCTGGCGGATCGCGCGATGTGGCCGGAAGGTCAGTCGATGGCGATCACCAATCCGGCGCTGAAGTCGTCCGTGTGGGGACCTCCACACAGGATCACGATCAGCATGCTCAAGACGGACGTCCAGGATCGGCGCGTGAAGTTTCCTCCCCTGGTCACGCTTCAGGAGATCAAGGAAGGTGCGTTTTCGCCTGCCAACCAAGATGATATTCCAGTGCGGCGTAACACAACGCGTCCGGTATGCGGTTATTTACTCCCCGGAGGAGGCCGTCGCGAACCATACTTTGAGTGCTGGAACTCCTATCCTTTCCCATGTCAAAAGCCCGTCGGCCAGATCATCCTTATGCTGGACGAGTTACAGGCTGCGGCGGCGCCGGTTCTCCGGCAAAGCTGTGCGAACGGCCTGGTTCGCTGTCAACTGGAAAGGGCAGGCGCTCATGTGGACCTGGAGATGGTCCTTTCGATGACGCGCAACCTGTACGCGGTTCGTGCCGCGTGGACGGGGCTGACGGCTCCGGTGCGCTTGCGCCTCTACCGCCATCAAGACCAGGCACACTTGCAGTATATGACGCCGGACGGAAAGTTCCGCCGCGTTCCCTTCGCATATAACGATAATTGTCCGCGCGGGACACTCGATATCAAGGATCCTGACTACATATTCGACTACCAGCCCGATGCGGCGTGGGATGGTCCCATCGAACCGCCCGAAAGCGGCCACGATGGGCATTACTTCTGGATCCAGCAGCGAATGCCGCCGGAAAAGACCTTTCCGCAGGGTTTTCATTATGTGATGATGGGCCGCCTCGCGCGCCCCTCGGAGGCAGAATTCGCAACGGTGAACGGACAAGTCGGACTCGGCACGCCTCCGTACTTTCCAGGGAACTGGCCCGATGGTGGGCAACCTCTGCCGCCTCCCGACGAAGCGATCCGCAACGCTCCCGGCGCGGCGGCGACGGCCTCGTTTACGCCGCGCAATGATGAGAAGATGACCGCCTACGTCGCCGTCGTCAGCGAAATCGACGCCCCCGACTTCATGGCGGAGGCGAGGAGACGCCTGGACAGCGCCGAAGCAGACGGATATGACCGCATCGTGGAAGAAAACACTCGGTGGTTTGGCGAGCTCTACGACCGCCGCGAGAGCGGGCGGGTGTTTTACGGCGCTGCCGGAACAAAGGCCACCGAGGACATAAACGAGGTCTATTCAAGTTGGTATTGCATCCATGGAGGCGGGTGTAAGACGGATATGCGGCGCTACCAGGCAAGTGCGATGTATGCCCGAGTGGAGAGCGACTGGCAGCCATGGCACGGCTATCCCTGCTACAACGACGGGATTGAATTCTACACCGCGTACCACGTGCGCAACCGCTCCGACGCACCGGACATGTGGAAACAGTTGGTCGAGCATTGGTATGAGGCGTCGCGTCAAAACGCCCACGACATGTACGGCATGCCGGGCATGGCGCTCCTCCACGGTTACTTGCCTCCCATCAAGGCCGACAAGTATGTCCACACCATCGTCATGTTGGAGCTTTGTGTCGATACGATGGCGCAGGTCATGAAGAGGGTGTGGGAAGAATGGGACTACGGTGGTGACCGGAAGTGTCTGGAGGACCTCTACCCCATGATGCGGGACATGGCGATTTTTTATTCTGCCTATGCGAGCAAAGGGGACGACGGCCATTATCATGTCATTCCCTCCATGGAGGCGGAACGCTGGGGAATCTATCCGAAGTTCTCCCACTCGAAGGACACCACCGGTACGCTGTGCACGTACCGTTGGGCGCTGCTGAGGGCGGCCGAAGCGGCTGAGTTGCTGGGACGAGATGCGGAGCTGCGGAGCCAATGGAGACAGATGGCGGGGCTGATGGCGCCTTATGCCACATGGCGGAAGCCGGAAGGACTCATCTTCGCCGGCACGCCGGGCGTTGAGCCCTTTTGGTTCCCCGGGGACCATGAGTATCAGGAGAATGTCTATCCCACCACCCTCGGTGACGAGCTGACCCTGGATTCCAACGCCGCGGAGAAGACCATGATGCTGCGCACAGCGCGGGTGATTAAGGAGGAATCGAACGCGGAGGTCCTGGTTTTGTTGGGAGCCTGCCCGGACACCGTGGCGGATGTGCGGTCTCCCAAAGAACAACCCATTGCGGACTGGAGAACCTTGCGGTCCGAAGTTATCGAGCATCCTGAACGGCTGCTCAACAGCCGCAGCGGACGCATCCACCTGTTTCCTTGTGTGCCAGCCGGCGCAGTGGTGGCTTTCCGGAGATTTCAGGCGCGCGCGGGCTTTCAGGTTTCGGCGGCACGCAACGCGCAAGGGGTTTACTTCGTGGAAATCGAACCCCGGCGTGACCTGAAATGTTCCGTCATGAACCCCTGGCCCGGGAAGCAAGTCATCATCCGGGAAAGGGGAAAACAGGCGCCCATTCCTTTCCAGCTCGATCGAACAAATGGCGAATGCCTGGTGTTCGCAACCTCGGCAGGTCGCTCCTATCACATCGAAAGAGCTTGAGGAGTCGTGGCAGGCCTCCTAATGTCATGAGGCGCTCACCCGAGCGACCCAATCCCCGGGCTCGCGCCGGCCAATCTTGAGATGTATTTCCACCGGCTTCCCCTCCGGCAAGTGCAGATCGCAGTTGGCCGTGCCCGGTTGAGGCTTTGCCGCCAACACTCCGGCGGGTGCAGTGATCCCTTCGATCCCGTAGCGAGCAATCAATGTGATGTCCTGCTTTTTCACCGAGGTCACCGTCAACTCCACAATTCTGGCCTCGATGTCCCACGTCAGTTTGTTAATCCTGGCGAAGGTACGGGCCAGCATTCCGTTCATCGAACCCTTCACCAGCGTCGGGGGAAGAGCAGGAAGCACCTCGATAATGCCGGGACGCGAGTACAGAAGCATCTCCATCATGATCGTGGGTATCCCGCCCTGCGCGTCTGGCATGGGAAAGGCCCAAGGGTCATGAGAACAGCGGAGCGTCGCGGCGACGTAGCCCTGCTCGATCAGTTGCCGCAGCTCGGTGTCAACCATGTAGCAGTCTTTGAGCCGCGCCCCAACCAAGGCGCGATGGCAACGGCCATGAGCGGCCAGCCTCTCCGGCACGCGCTTCCTGTCGGCTAACATCGCGGCCAGCGCCAGTTGCGGCGTGCGGTCCGGATCGATCTCGTCGCCCGGCCAAGCCCCGTAGAGATGAGAGATATGCCGATGGGCGTAACGCTCTTCCAGCGTAGGCCAGGCCCATTCCTTCAAGGTGCCGTCCGGTTCGAGCAGGTAGGGCGGCAACTTCGCCAGCATCGCCTTCCATTTCGGCACGCTGTCGGTGTCGGTGCCCAGCAACTCACAAGCGGAGATCAGGTTGGTCAGCACCTCTCTGCACACCGCAATGTCCATCGAGGAGTTGAGCACCAGCGGGCCCGGCGGGTTCGTGTTGTCGGGCCAGTTCTCCGGCGAGAAAGATGGGATGAACATGAAGTTCCCATCCTTGTCGGTCAAGGTGAGGAAGTCCTCGTAAAACAGAGCCAGCTCTTTCAGGCCAGGAACAATACGGTTCCCGAGAAAATCCAGGTCGCCGGTGACGAGGTAGTGATCCCAGAAGGGCCGGTAACACCAGCCGCCGGCGGAGATCCAGTAGGGATGCGGCCAGATCTCTCCCATCGGAGAGGCGACGGCGTAATGGTAAGTGACGCCGACTCCTTTGTCCGGGAGGAGGGGATACGAGGTGCCGCGACAGCCGAAGATGTTCTTGGCGTTGACCCGGCAATCGGGGGCAATGCTCTCCATCCAATCGAAATAGGCATTCATGCCTTCCCGCAGATCGCCCTGGGGACCGGGCGCAATCTGCAGGTTAATGTTGGCGTTCGTCTCCGCCATCATGCTGGGATATTTGCCGCTGGTGTAGATGAACCAGTAGCGCCCCATTTGGAAAATCTTTTCGAGCAACCCGGGCGAGTAGTCCTGCCGCGACCGCTGATCGGCCAGAAGTTCCTCTGTAGACATTCCATATTGAGGGGCACCGCCGAAATCCACGGTTACGCGGTTGAAGGCTTCCGACTGGACCTTGCGCTGCAGCTCGAGCAGTGCAGGATAGTCTGGGGTGAGTCCTTCTACCTCCCGCTGCAGAGCTTCCACTTTGGTCTCGCTGTAGTCGGCGAACCATTCGATGCGCGTGAGAAGCATCACCGAGGATGCGTTCTCGATGATCAGAGTGCTATCGTCCATGCGGGCCGAGCCACCGTCGCGAACCACGCGAACCACTCCAGCGTAGCCGCTGTTGTCCGTCGAGGGATCGAGCCGGCACTTGTAAATCAGCCGCTGCTCGTTGAAGTCCTGCTCGACCTCGCTTGAACCGTTGCCCGACGTGGCGCGCGCCAGTGATTGTCCGGGGGGCACTCCTGTCGAGGCATACCCGCGCATTCTCCCTCCGGGCTTCCGCACTGCGATCCGGGTATTTACCGACTGTCCTTGCGGGGCGGTCAACAATTGAACCACGACGTTGTCGGGCCGGGACGTAAAGGTCTGACGAACCCAGTCGCCATGCTCATCGGTCCAGTACACCCGCACCTCTGCGCTCTCGAAATCGACGGTACGGAGATAGTTCCTGATCGACGCAGTTTTGGGAAAATCGAGATGCATCATGAATGCCGGGACCGTGGGGTGCGCAAATGTATTCTGCTTGATCGGCCCCTCATTCATGTGCTTGAATGCAAATTCCGCCGCTTCGCGGTATTTCCCCTCCAGCACCATCTGCCGCACTTGCGGAAGTATGTCCGCGATCTTGGGCGCCTCGAAGGGCCGCTTCCACGGCATGAGCAGACTTTCATGGTGGAAAAGGATCTGCTCCGAATAGGGATAGCACGCCACCTCGATATTCATGAAACCGTTGCCGGAGGTGAGCCCCTGGCTAACCGTCTGCGCAGGCTCGATACTGCAAAAGCCCTGACGCGGCACAACGTTTCGCTTAAGCCGTTCCGCGATCGGCATCGGCACAATCCGCACTTCCGACGGCCGGAGCGGCGCCGCGAATGCCGGCGGCTTTGGCAAAAATTCCTCGGCCTGCGCACGGCGGAGATAGTCAAGGGAACGGTTCTCCTCCCGGGCCGCTCCTGCTTGCCCTGAAATCTGGCTGGAAATAGGGGATGGGTTCTTGCGACCGCTTTCGCTTGTCGCGAGCGGCGGGAGCACCATTGGAGAACTCGCTATGCCGGCCGCAGCGACCGTGCCTTTCTTAAGAAAATCTCTACGCTTCATAATTCCCTCCTTAGGATGATCAACTGATATCGCCACTAACCGGGAGCTGCGGGGCTGCCCCCGGCAAAGGATAGGCTGTTGCTTTGTCTTCAATGACCAACACCCAGTCATGCCCGCGGCCGCTGCTCGGGGGCTTGTACCTCTGAATCCCCCATGCGTCAGGCTCATCGATCACGTATGAGACCCCATACCGCGGATCGTACCAAAACTCCCTCAACTGTTCGCCTTTGACGATACTCTTGTCGACCGTAAAGCTCTCTCCATAGGGAGAGTAAACAATGGCGAATGATCCATCGGAGGATCTGGCAGCACGAGTTTTGGCACCGCCTGTCGCGGGTCCATCCAGGACAATGTGCTGATCTGGAACGAGCTTGGTGAAAGGCACGGACTCAAAGAGCCGGCGGAGATAATGCATCTGGAATGCTCCCGGATGGTCCATTGCCTCGTACCACGGAATGTTCGCCCCGATTATGCCCCCCGGTTGCCCCACGAATGGGTCCGCAGCCCATGGAGGCGCACCTGCGGAGATCGGCCCCTTTCTTGTTTGCTGCGGCTTGTACATTTGCCAGATGTTGTTATTTCCATAAACGTACCCACACGCACCAGCAAGCACCGACCAGTACGCTGATTGCCTCACGTCGAAATCATCAAACCGGTCGATCCCGGTGCTGCCGCTCAAGTAAAACGCAACCGGGATCTCTTCATAACGGTTTTCGCCATCCACGGTCGGCTTTTCGGGCTTGAGCGCATAATCGTGTTCCACGTAAAGCCCCGTGTCGAGGTCCCGGGCAGCATGCGAAGACTGGTTCATGTTAAAGTCCAACCACTTTGCGTCATTCAGCTTGATGGAAGAGAGTCCGGGGCCGACGGGATGGAAGGTCATCAAATGTCCGCCGCCATCACCCTCTTTCAGTCCCGTGACCAGCGCTTCGACGATTGCGCGCTCTTGGTCGTTCGTGATGGACCGGTCGCCACCAAGAATCCAGATGATCGGCGCGTCCTTGTATCTATTCCCAAGGAAGCGCCCATATTGGTGTGCGGTCGCAGGAGTGAACGCAAACGTACCTGGCACCTTGAATGGAACCCGACCCACACCCCAATATGTACCCCAAGACGGCAGAATCCCCATGAATAAGCTCAGCTCTTTCGCCTTATTCACGATGAAGTCTACGTGCTTGAAATAGGCCTCATTGGGCTTCGTAGGATCGCCGTCAACGAAAGGGAAGTCGCCGTAAGCGTTGGGCGCGGCCTGCGCACCGAACTGTGTCAAGAGCGTCGCTTGGATCACTGTGAACCCCTTCTGCGACCGGTTCGTCAGGTACTGCGTTGCTTCCTCGCGATTCAAGCGGTGAAACAGCTCCCAGGCTGTGTCGCCCAGATAGAAGAAAGGCTTGCCGTCTTCATATTCCAGGTAACGGTGATTGGCGGAAACTTTCAGCCTGCCTGAGCCCATGGCCCATGCGGTCGGCAACAGGAAGACCACTGCCATACAGCAAGAAATTACCCAAGAGCTTCGTCCCATCACTCCATTCCTCCTCTGCCTCCGAGATAAGGCCTGCACAACCGATCACTGCATTCAGGCTCCCAGCAATTCTCCCCTCCCGACACTAGAGGACACGTAAGTATTGGAGAGTGCCGCCACCTCAATGCTGGGGATGGGACGCCCCAGGCTTGCCGAAGACGGTGAACTCGCTCACCTCAATGGGTAGTCCCTTCGGCCATCCCGTAATTGTCAACTTGACGTAACGGCACTGAATGGGTGCGATCTCGTCGAATTCGATGACATTGTCTGCGGCGTTCTTCGTCTTGTCCACCACGGTAGTGAATGTCCTCCCATCAGAAGACACCTCGATCTTGTACTGTCGGAGCCACGGCGGAGAATTCTGTGGCTTAGGCCCTGCAGGGATCGTGAACAGGACACGAGCAGAATCGATCAAGAATTCCTGCACCACGTCGTAGCTGGTGGGGCACGCCAGGTCGAGCATGAGCCAGGGTTGAGCGTCATCCTCTGCCGGCGCCCACCAAGTCCTGACGTTATTATCAATAGCGTAGGCCGCTTCTCGTCCGAGTGCCTCGCTGCTCGCCGTGTAACTCTTGTCCTCGCTGACGGGAGTCGCTCCGCTGTCATTGCCCAACCACGGTTGAGGCTTGACGCCAGGCGCCCACTGGGGGATTTCCGTGGGCCCGCTGATAAACATGTTCCCCTCTGCGTCAAAGCCCACCGGGTCCATGGCAATCCGGCGTTCGAACATGCGATTCCAGTTTCGGTACAAGACGTTGTAGAGAGCCCACACCGTGCCATCGGGGGCCTCGATAATGCAGTGATGACCCGTGCCATTTATGAGTCCATGGCGCTGAACCAAAATCGGACTTCGTGGCGAATAGGTGAACGGACCGAGGGGGCTCTCTCCCTTGTACAAGCCGACCGCATAAGTCTTCCAATCGGTCCCCGAAGCGGAGTATTGGAGATAATAGGTTCCCTGGCGTTTGGTCATCCAAGGTGCTTCGATCCAGGCAACGTCGTGGTACTCGTTGTGGTCACCCCAGTGCTCCCATGTGTGTGAAGGTTCGAAGCGAAAAAGGTGGCTGGGCGGGCTGAGAAACTTCGTTAGGTTCTCGCGATCCAACTCGACCCCGTAGATTCCATTCACAGAGTACCCCGAGAAATACAGGTACACGCGTTCGTCCTCGTCGACGAAAACCATGGGGTCAAATACCCCTCCTCCCGGTTTGAGCGCCGCTCCCTTTTCGTCAGTGAAATCCCCTAGATACTCAAACGGTCCCAAGGGGTTGCGACTGCGAAGCAATCCTGTATTGTTCCCGGTCATGTAAACATAACCCTTGTAGGTGAAGACCTCCGGCGCTCCGACAAATCTACCTTTCGGCAGGGAGACCTGCTGACGCTTCCAATGGGCCAGGTCTTCCGACGACCAGGCCATCCCTTCCGACACATAGAGGTAGTATTTCTCGTCAAACCGTAAGACCACGGGATCACCCATTCGCTGAGAGTCCTCTACCGGCAGAGGGTTGACGTAGCGCAACGTGGATTTTTGCATCGCAACGCTTGAACTTCCAGTACGTGGCCCCTGGATAACCTGGGCCGACATTGGCGCGGCGATCCCACACGCCAATACGATCATAAGTAAAACTGTTCTCATAGATTCCCCGTATTGCATAGTTGCGGTCAAACCTCCGGAGGTGAAGCGATGAACGCGTAGCGACCTTATCGATGAGGTGGCCTAGATTTTGTGCCACCGCGAGCGAGAGAGTTTATCACACACGGCAGTTGGTTACTTTGGGGAACTATCCTTTGGTGAGCCCGCCAGATACCCATTGGTACTCATGGATGACTTAGTGATACAAGGTGCACAGGGCCTAATCAACTATGAGAAAGCTCGGCCTGAATTCGTCCACACCGCCCCCAAGAACAAAGAGGTGCAGGTTGTCTGGTCCCTTCCGTTCACGCTGGAACCTCCCAACGCTGAAACTTCGGCTGGCGATTGCATGCGGGGGCGGCTGAATGTATGATGTTGCTCGCGTTGGAGTACACAATGAAAATTCCGGATGAAAATCCTCATTGCGGACAACGTTTCGGAACACGCACTCGAACGCCGACGCCTGCAATCCCGGGCCGCTTCCGGACAATCTGCTGGCGAAGTTGAGGCCTCATCGCTGGGCCCGTAAACCCACCTCGTGGTCGCAGTAAGCATGGACGGAGCCATGACCGGCGGGTGTCACAGGGAGGGACTAATGATGCAGAAACCAATCTCAAGACGCACGTTTCTGGCGCAGAGCGGAGCCATCGCCGCCACCGCAGCCGCCATGCCGAGGTTGCCGCGTGCCGGCGCGGCAGCCTCCGGCCGGCCCCTGCGGTTGGGCGGGCCCATTTTCCTGGATTCGGACGATCCCGGCGAACAAGCTCGCGAGCACCGCCGGCTGGGATATCGCGCCGCTTACGCCCCCAAGGTGGAATTAAAGGACAAGGACCGGATCAAGGTCATCGTGCGGGAATATGCCGCCCAGGACGTGGCTCTCGCCGAGGTGGGGGCCTGGGTGAACATGCTCGACCCCGATCCTGAAAAACGGCGGAAGAATATGAACTACGTGCAGGAGCGATTGGCGTTGGCCGAGGAGCTGGGCACGCGCTGCTGCGTGGACATCGCCGGCTCCTACAACCCTAAGTCCTGGGACGGCCCCGACCCCAGGAACATCAGCCAGGAGTTTATCGACGCGACGGTGGAGAATTGCCGCAAGCTGATCGACGCCGTGAAGCCGACGCACACCAAATTCACCATTGAGATGATGCCCTTCAGCTTCCCCAGCGGACCGGACGATTACCTGAAGCTGATTAAGGGCGTGGACCGCAAGGCGTTCGCGGTTCACCTCGACGCGTGCAACGTGATCAACTGCCCCGAGCGCATGTACCACAACGGAGCGGTGATTCGCGAATGCTTCCGCAAGCTGGGGCCTTGGATCGCCTCTTGTCACGCCAAAGACCTGAATTGGGAGGACTACGCGCAGGTGTGCCTGCGCGAGGTTATTCCCGGCCGGGGCAAGATCGATTATAAGGCCTACTTAACCGGGATCTCGACGCTCCCCGTGGACGCCCCCTTGATGCTCGAACACTTGAAAACGGCCGAGGAGTACGACGAAGGGCGGCGCTATATCCAGGGCGTGGCGCGGGAGTTGGGGCTGTCATTTGGGGCCTGACCGCCCAAAGTCGAAACTGGAAGTTCGTAACTCGAAAATGGAAACTGGAAATTGGAAACTGGGAAATCGAAACTGGGCCGAAAGTGGCATGCTTTCTCCAACTGAACGGCTCAAAGTCGGCCGCCGGGTGGGTCTTAATTCTTACTCCTGACTCCTGAATGCCGAATCTTGAATCCTCTCGAAGGAGCCTACACATGAGCGAAGAAGCAGGAATTACTCGTAGAGATTTTCTGAAGGGAGCGGCCGCAGTGGGCGCATCAGCGGCCGCATGGGGCGGGCTTGCCCCGGCGCGCGTGCTGGGCGCGAACGACAGGATCCGGGTCGGCTTCATCGGGACCGGCTGGCGCGGCATGGAACTGCTGAAGATCTTCAAGGACAATCCCTCGACTGATCTGGTGGCGGTCTGCGACGCGTACGGACCGCGCCGCGAAAAGGGCCTGGCGGTCGCCGGGCCCGATGCCAAAGCCTATATCGATTATCGCGAGTTGCTCGACCGCAAGGATATTGACGCGGTCGTCATCGTCACTCCCGACCACTGGCACAAGCAGATGCTGATCGATGCGCTGCACGCCGGCAAGGACGCCTACTTGGAGAAGCCGATCATGCACTCCATCGAACAAGGCGTGGAGATGGTTCACGCCGTCGAGGAGACCAAGCGCATCGTCCAGTCGGGCATGCAGCAGAGGAGTTGGCCGCACTTTATCATGGGCAAGCAGATCGTGGATTCCGGCAAGCTAGGGAAAATCACCTTCATCCACGCCTACTGGTACCAGGACTACTACGTCTTCTTCCCCACGTTTCCGCCGGTGGACCAGGCGCAACTTGACTGGAAGCGCTTCCTGGGCGACGCCCCGGACCAGCCCTTCACACTGGAGAAGTTCTACTGGTGGCGATGGTTCTGGGACTTTGGAGGCGGGATGTTACCTGATTTGCTTACACACTGGATTGATGTCATCCAATGGTATATGGGCGAACCCGCGCCCCTGACCGCGACCAGCACGGGGCAGCTCAACTGCATGCCTTGGCAAGCCCCGGATACGGTCACGGCGGCCTACGAGTATCCCGGGAAGTTCATGGTTACCTTCACCGGCGCTATCAACAGCCGGGTGGGTGACGGAGGGATCGAGTTCCGGGGCAGCGAGGCCACCCTGAAGGTCAGCCGCACCCATTTGGCGGTTTACCCGGAAAAGGCGCAGCCGGACCCCATTTCGCACACCCCCGAGCCTGAGATCTTCGTCCGCTCGGAGCGCGAAGGCACCGTCGACAACATCGAAAACTTCCTGGACTGCGTGCGCAGCCGCAAGACGCCCAATTCGAACATCCACGTCGCCTTCGAGGCGGCGCGTACTTCCTGGATCGGCAACGCCTCCTTGAAACGCGGGACGAAGGTGGCCTGGGACGCGAGCAAGGGGCAGGTGGCGTAGGCAGGCGCCTGCGGAGGCGGGGGTCTACGTCCCCGGCGATACAGATTCCCGCCCCCCCCGCTTGCGCGGAGGACAAGCTTCCGCTCTTGCGACCCTGTGGCCGCTCGCGATCTTTTCGTTTGCGAAACCGTTCGAAAGTTGGAGTTCGACTACCTCTCCCACCAAGAGACGCCCGAGCGATTATCATATCTACGCCTGACTCAGCCTGCCCTCCTATTGCTTGCGTTCGTAAGGCTCAAGAATCTCGATGTACTTTTGCAGCAGGGCGCGCAAGGCCGGCAAGTCGGGTTGTCCCTTTCGCATCAAATCCACCTGTCGAGTGGGGGGCTCGCGCATAGCAATCAGTTCCCCTGCCTCGAGCAGATTAGCTGCTTCTTCGGCCAAGTCCAGTCCCTCCGTCCAGGTTCCAGCGGGCTGGCTCAGCCATTTCTTGCTATTGGTCACGAACTTAGTGACCCACCCTTCCCGGTCGGCTTCCGACGGCAGGATGTCCGGCCCACGGTTGCGGAAGAAGCCCAGCATTGCGGCGACGATCGTTGGATCCCGCACCGTCCCGTCCGGATAAAACACGCCTTGGATGCTCCCCCACCCTTGGGGCAGGATGGTGAGTTCCCAGATGTACCAGCCCATACCGGCATTCATGAACTCCTCGAGCGCAACGTCATAGGGGTTGGCCCGCCCCACCGCCCCGATCTCCGTATTGAATACAGGCTTGCCGACTTTCACCGCAAACGCCTGGGCCTTCTCGATATTCGCTCGTATCTGGCCTCGAGTCGGCGAGTAGTCATGCCAAGACAGGACGTCCACGCAGTCGGCCAGCTCTTCCATGGCCGGAACAAACGCCGTACCGACCGTCACCGGCGTCTTCGCGTCCAGTTCATGAAACAGGCCCGCCATGTACCTCGCGGACGCGATTTTCTCTCTGACCAGCTCCTCAGGGGTTGGCGGCCAATCCGGTTCGTTGGTGACGTCCCAGAACTCCAATCCGGGTTCGGTGGCGAGCGTCTTGACGAGATCAGCAGCGTACTTCCTGATCAGTTGCCGGCCCGCCTCGTCTTCTATCATTGTGTGCGAGTAATCGACTACCACCATGACTCCGATATCGCGTTGGTGACAGGCTCGAACAAAACGCACGAGATTCTTGAGTGATGTCTCTTTGTCTTTGGCGTACGCATCGTACGTGACGAATATGCGAACTTGATTCAGGTTGAGCCGCTTTGCGAAACCCAGTTCGCGCTCAACCTGGGCTGGATCGTAATTCAGCCACATACCCAGCGGCCAGGGCTGTCCGCTGGCCACCGCGGGTGTATAGTCGAAGCCTCGAACCCTTGATAGATCTTTGGGAATGTTCCTGCCGGAGGCTACGACCACACCGGCAAGCTCGGTGACCGGTCCCTCGATAGCACTGGTGTACTGCCCAAATGAATTCACACTGGCGACGGCGAGGACGACTAACAGGCCAGCAGTTCGGCCTGCGCATCTGCGTGTGCCCATTGCACACCTCCCTTGTCTGATAAGCACGTCTAGCGCCCGGATCAGACGAAGCAAAACATCCAATCTATCATAGGCAAAAGTCTAAACGAGCAAAGCTTGCTTACATGAGAGTAGCCTGCCTGTCAAGCTGTTTTTCTCTTTTTCTCAGGCTACCACCGATTTTGCTCCCGCGTTCAGGGCGAGTATACTTCCAGCGCGCCATGCGAGTGGATCCGCTGATCAGCGCCCTTGCGCCCATGGAGGAAGGTCCATGTTGGTTCCAACGCCTCTACGCCAAGGAGCCGAACCTCATGAAAGTAGTGCTGCAGCCGCGAGCACGGGCTTACGCAAAGACGCGATGCACGCCAGGGGCGCAAAGAAAGACGGGGCGCAAAGGAATGGAATCAAGAATCAAAAAGGAGGGTAGTAATTTGAACAGGAGATTTTCACTTCTATTGCTCGTTTGCCTGATCGGCGTCTCTCTCTATGTCAGCTTTTCTTTGGCCGGTGCCGGCCAGGCTTCCGGCCACAGAACCTGGAAGCTGGATCCATCCACCCCGATTCTCACCGGCGGTGCCCCTGGCCAGTTCGACGCCCGCCTGGAAGAGGCGGACGCATACATGTCCGGCTCGACCTACTATGTCAACTATGCCGCCTGGGATAAGGAGCAGGGGACGGTGGGATCCATCGGGCAAGCCAGCGGGCCAAGCCTGACGCGCTTGACCAAGAAGGGTCAGATACTGAAAGGAACACCAGGGGCGTGGGATTCCGCCTACGTCAGCGGCCCGCGAACCTACTGCGAAGCGAGCAAGTATTACCTGTACTATTTCGGCAGTTCCACGGTGGCGTTTGAGGGGATTCCCAGCAGCCTTGGAGTGGCAATAGCTTCCTCCCCGGGAGGGGCTTTCAAAAAGTACAAAGGAAACCCGATCCTTTCGCCGGGACCGGCCGGAACGTGGGATGGTAAGCAGCTATTCAGGCCCTTCCTGGTTAAGTCCGGGGCGACGTATTATCTGTTCTATAACGCCAACGGCAGCCTGGGGGGCGAGCAGATCGGTTTTGCAACTGGTCCGGGTCCAGTGGGACCATTCACCAGGTATAAGGGCAACCCCTCGTTTTTCCCGAAGCGGGCCTGGGAGGCATCGAGAGTCGGCGATCCCATGATATACAAGGATGGGAGCACATGGGTGATGTACTATTACGGGGCGAATGACAGCATCGAGTATTGGGGAGTGGGCTGCGCCACGTCTGGGGACCTGGTGACATGGACAGAATGTCCTGACAACCCCCTTTCATTCCCCAAAATTGGGTTTGGACTGATCCGCCCCTCCCTTCTGTCCGAAAACAACTATGGCACCATGCTGCTCGACGGCATCCCGACCAACAGCCTCTACGTCGCCCGCAGGTAGCATGGCCTGTGGCGGCGGTCTGCGAGTGCCGAAGCGCAAGAAAACAGAAGACCGGCGGTCAGAAACCGCCGGTACCTTGCCCGACCTGCGCGAGATCCCACGGGCAAATAGCGTCGTGCGGCTGGATGTTTCCTCAGACGGTGAAGGAGACTTCAGTTCATGGACCCAAGAGTTCCGCACACCCGAGTACGCAAAACGCGTCGCTCGGCCAGCCGCGTCAAGATCTATGAAGCTACTCCATAGACGGCCAGCCGCGCTCAGTTTCCTTCGGCAGAAAGCGGAAGAATGCGTTGATGGCGTGAATCTCGCCGCCCCAGATCTTGAAGGCCTCAAACGTCACCAGCGCGTTGCCCGGACCGTACGTGTGCGTATCGCCGAAATTCATCCACAGCAGTACGACGCCGTCTTTTTCATCCACGGCGGCGACGCTCGCCTTTATGTCCGGATGCCGCAGGATGCCCGGCCCCAGCATCGGGGGGCAGCTCGGGCACCCTTCCCCGGCCGTGTAGCGGCCATTTTCCATTCGATACGCCTCTTTGGCGAAGGCCGTCTTGGCCTCCACAAAACTCCCGACCCGTAGCCCTTCGGTATAAGTCAGCGCGACGCGGATCATCTCGGCGCGCGGCATCCGCTGGCCGGCGGGCGCTGGTCCGCCCATCCCCACCAGCGGCTTGCCCAGCGAATCGGGTGGCTTGCGGGTGGGATCGTCCTTGAAGCGATAAACCTGCGTCTCGATGCCGGTGATCTTCTGATTCGCAACCCGCAGCACCACGGAGTGTAGAACCTGCCCGTCCGCCTCAAACATATTGACGTGCGCGGCCGCGATCTGCCCCTTCAGGTCGATGTAGTCCTGCCTGAAGCCGCCCATCCTGATCACCGTCTTCCACAGTCCTTCGCCGAGCTTGAGTTCGCGTGAATCTTCGGTGAACCGCACGTCCGCGGCCAGGGGCAGCTGCGACGGGTCGTGCGCCGCCAGCGCGTCGAGGTACTTCGTGATCATGTCCGTGAGGCAGGCCCGGTTACAATCCTGCGCCTGGACCCCGCCGGTCATCATCGCCAACAGGACAAGCAGGCCCGCCGTCGGCGCGGATTTCCGTTGAACTGCTTGAAGAAATCGATTCATGGCACAGTGCTCCTTTGGAGGAGTATACTATGCGTCCCAGTGCGCGCCGGCAAGTCTTTGGATTGGCGACGTTGTAGACAGCCCTCAACTGAAATGAAGTCCTTTCCCGGAAAATTTTACGAAGTAAAGGGACGGTGGGGTTTTTGCGCGACATGCCTGACGAAATTCCACCCCGTCAGAAAATGGCCGGGTGTTCACTGATGAATCCGGCATCAAGCCCATGTCCATTTGGACGCTCCAAGATCAACACAAGCGCATGAGGCGAGCCCTCAAACTTCCAGTCAATGTGGAGCGAGCTGAGCTGTGCGAAGTTCTTGATCGTCGTTCGCTCACGTCGTTCGCTCAGAATTGACCGTATTCCCGGGTCGGCGTATACTCCCGCTTCATTGAAATACCTTGAATGACGTAGTTACCCGCAAAAATGCAGACGGAAACACGGTGATGACTCTCAACAGACGGAAGTTTCTGGCCGTGACAGCGGCCGCGGTACCCCATCTTCCGAAGACACTATCCGCCGATCTCGGGAAAGTAAAGCTCTCGAAGACCGTCGCGGATGTGTTTGTTCCATTGCAGGCCGGGTCGGTGACCATTGGTGGATGGCTTGGCAGTCGGATGGACGCTTGCATGAATCGGCGGGTCATGGCCCAAAACATCGGGAGACTTGTTGCGCCTTTCATGGAGCGCAACAATGGTACTTGGGGGAGCGAATACTGGGGCAAATGGTTCACATCCACGGCCTTCGGTTATCTCTATGAACCCTCGGCGGAGCACAAGGGCAAGATCGATGAGGCCGTGCGCGCCCTTCTCGTGACTCAGAGCCCAGACGGACAGATCACCGGTTTTGACCCCTCTCAGCAATTCGGACAGAACTGGGATATTTGGGGTCGCAAATACGTGCTCGTTGGCTTGATGGCACACTATGATGCAACGGGCGACGCGCAGTCGCTCAAAGCCGCCCAAAGGGCCGCCGACGCGATCGTGGAAAGGGCAGAGAAAGGGATGATCATCGGAGAGCGCTGCTTGCCCGAATTCCGCGGTGTCCAGTCAACATCGATCCTGGCCAAATTTGCAATGCTTTATGCACGAACTGGTGAAGAGCGGTATCGGAAAACCGCTGAGCTCATCGTGAAGCAATGGGATATGCCGAATCAGATCGCTCGCAAGCCGCTGCGCTTGATGACGGACGCACTGTTAAACAAGCCGCCGGCGGAGATTTGGTCTCGGAAATGTTATGAGTCATTGGCGAATTACGAGGGACTGCTCAAACTTTGCCGCGCGACGCGCGACCGCCGATACTTCGAAGCCGTGTCCGTCTATTGCAAGAACGTCCTTGATCAGAAGCGTATGATCCACGGTTCAGCGTCGAACAACGAGGAGTGGTTCTATGGCGCCAAGAACCAGACGGGCGTTCTCGAGCAGCCCTCGAGACTTGCGTAACGGCGCAATGGATGCTCATCTGCTGGCAGTTATTGCGTTTGACGGGCGAGCCAAAGTGGGCCGACGAGCTGGAAACGTCGCTCTACAATGCGCTGTTGGGGGTTATGACACTCGATGGGCATTGGTGGTCATACTTCGCGCGTCTCAATGGAGAGCGCATTCCGTGCCCTATTCAGCATCCGAAGGCGCAGATGACCTGCTGTGTAGCCAGCGGACCTCGCGGGCTGCTTCTCATACCTCAATGGGCGGTCATGAAATCGAAGAATGGCATCGTCATCAATCTCTACGCGGCCGGAACGGCTGTCGTCAAACTGGACGACGGCGTCGAAGTGGCGGTTCTTCAGCAGACCTCGTACCCTGAGACGGGCGTTGTCAGCATCCGCATCAACCCCAAAAAGGATTTGAAGTTCCCAGTCTCGCTTCGCATTCCTTCGTGGAGCAAAGTAACGAAACTCTCCGTTAACGGCCAGACGATGGCATGTGAACCAGGCCATTACGCAAACGTCGATCGTGTCTGGTCAAGCGGCGATCGAGTCGAACTGGTTCTGGATATGCGGGACGGGCGATCAAAGCTCCAAGCGGAGCGCCCGAGATTGCCTTGGCGCGCGGCCCGATTTTGTTGGCGCTTGATAGTCGACCGGCAAGAATTGGCGATCAGGCGATTTACATTGATGTCGATGAGGATGGATATGTGCCCTTCCATCCCACAGCCTCCCCCTCGCCTGAGATTTGGATGGCGTTTGAGGTTCCGGTTTACTGGCGCCGAGGCCCGGCCCATCCGGAGCACCGATCAACCCAGGTATTCTGCGACTATGCCTCGGCAGGCAACCTGTTTGTGGCAAGCAATCCGTTTCGAACCTGCCTGCCGCAACCGCTGCATCTCGAGTCCGCGTATGCGCCGGAAATCTGGAAGCTCGCGTACGGGTACGTACGCCCACCCATGCCATCTTTCGAGCAAGTGGGCCCGTAAGTGCGACCCCAACGCACTAGGACAGCAAGATCCTCCGCAACTCGCCTTCTGGATCGTCTACCATGCGACAGTGATTATCGAACACCATCGTCTGGCAGCGAATCGGATCACTCGGCGTCCAAGTTAACCCGGGCTGGCTGGGGTTGCCTGTACGGGCGAAATTTGTCCAGGCCGTGGCCATCTTTTTCGCCAGGGCCTGCGCCTCCGGGGTGTTGCCCGTGCCCTGTTCGCAGCGCTTCGTGTTATCGAAGCAGAAGGCGAGTTCGGCCGTGTGCCAGGCGCCCGCATCCTCCAGCATCTGCGATTGCCAGGTAAAGTAATACTGATAGACCGGCGCGGCCTTTTGTTCGTACTTCAGCTTGACCATGCGTTGGACGTTATTCCGCCCGCGCAGGCCATTCACGCCGTAAGACAGCAGGCGAATGCTCTTCTCCGGATGCACCTTCTTCATGGCCGCAATGAGGGCCGTGGCCTTGGCCTCCCCAAAGATTCGGGCGAGGGTGGCGTGCCACTCCTCCTCCGTAGGACGAGAAGCCATCTGGTTCCCCTCTTCACTGACATTGCCAATCAACATCGGCACGTGTTTGGAGGTTTCCGGAGCGACGTTATGGAAGGACCGCTCGGTCACGATCCGGCCATCGACGGTAGGTGAAAACCCGACGCGTGGCGCAGCGCCCGGCGGCCCGCCCGGATCCCAGCCGGGCGGCAAGGGCGGGTTGATTTTGGCGATGGCAGCATTGGCGGCGGCGATCAGTTTGGACCACTCCATCTTTTGTAGAGAGGCGAGGTCGTTGGGCGAGAGTCCCAGCTCTTTCATCGTCTGCCTGGCCAGCTCGCGGGATTGCTCGCCGCTGGGCGGATTGCCGCCTCCGCCCGACTGTACCGAGGCGCGATGGAACAGCCCCCCCGCCGAGGGCATACCCATCAAACAAGTAACCTTGGAGCCGCCACCCGATTGGCCACAAATCATCACGCGGTCCGGATCGCCGCCGAAGTTCGCAATGTTGTCGCGGACCCACTCGAGCGACGCCACCAGGTCCGTCATGCCCACGTTCACCGAATCGGCATAGGCCGCTCCGCCAATCTCGGACACGTCGAAGAATCCCAGTACGTTGAGGCGGTGATTCACCGTCACCGACACGACATCATGATAGCGGGCCAACTGTGCGCCTTCCTGCGAGGGCAGTTCGTAGGAAGAGACGAAGAAGAAGCCGCCGCCATGAAAATAGACCATCACCGGCCGCTTGCCTGTGAGAGAGGGCGTCCAGACGTTCAGCTTCAGCATGTCTTCGCTCATGCAGCCGTCGTCCCAATCCTGCAGGAACGATTGTTCGATCGCCGTGTAGTCATGCAGGCGCTGAGGGCAGTTGGCTCCATAGATCAAAGCAGGGTATTCGCCGTCCCAGGGCTTGGGAGGTTTGGCCGGAAGCCACCGGTTTTCCCCGCTGGTATCCTGGCCATACGGAATTCCCTTGAAGGTCAGGACGCCGCCCTCGACGTACCCGCGCACCTTGCCATATTGGGTTTTCGCCACCGCGGAACGCGGCGTCGAGCAGCCGTCGGGAGCTTGGTGCGCCGCGGTCTTGGTGCTGTCGGACGCCTTGGCCGACAAAGCCAGCGCCGCTCCGATGCCTGCCGTCGCCGGCAGGAACAGCACCTGACGGCGATTGAGTCTCGTGTGCTTTTCGTGATTCGATTTAGTCATTGCGTCTCCTTTTCGGGCATATCCGATGCTTCCTCGGCTAACTGTCCTCGCGTTTTCAAAACATCCGCACATACCTCCCGAGGCAAGCGCGCCATCGGGCCCTCACCCTACCGCAAAACCTCCCCGCCCGCCACAGGTTGCGCAGCCCGAGCCTTGAACCGAACTCACGAAGTTGCGGCCCCCGATGTTCTGACAGCCATGCCCGGTGGTGCGCCCCACGGAGTCAGAGAGGTCGGAGGCGCCGCCGCTGGGAAAGGGGGTGAAGGCAACGCGGTTGCGCTAGTCTCGGAACAGCAGAGGCGCGTACTTGGAAAGGTACACCTGCCAGTTGGGCCAGCTATGCCCGCCGCCGGACGGGTTGAACACGTGCCTCACCTGCTTTTCCGTGAGAAGGTCATCCATGCCTTTGACGGAGTTGTAGCCTGGGTCTTCCGTGCCGCACCCGAGCCAGAGCACCTTCAGCTGGCGGTTGAGGACATCCGCATCCATCTTCTGCCACTCGGCCCAGTTGCCACCTCCGCTGAAGGCGGCGATGTAAGCGAACTGGTCAAGGTGATGCAACCCGATGGACAGGGACTGTGCGGCGCCCATCGACAGCCCGGCGATCGCCCGGTGCTCCCGATCGGCGAGCACACGGTACCTGCTCTCCACGAGCGGCTTCACGCCGGTCAGCAATTCCTTCTCGATGGCCAGCGCATCGGCGGGTGCGGACGGAACGGAAGGGCCGGGCTTGATCTCGCGGGGGATATGGCCATACGGCATGACCACCACCGTGGGTTTAATCTTGCCGTCCGCAAGCAGGTTATCCATGATGACATTGGCGCGCCCGGTCCAGGTCCAGGACGCTTCGATCTGCCCATTGCCGTGCAGTAGATAAAGAACTGGATATTTCTGCTGACTCGATTCATAGCCGGGCGGCGTATACACATAGAAAATGCGGGCTGTGCCGAGGTTCGGGGAATCGTAAAAATTGATGTGGACCGTTCCGTGCGGGACAGGACGCTCCTCGAAAACCGCCTTTTCGGGGCCCGGCACGATGAAAATGCTGGTGGGCCCCCAACGGCGCAGCTCGAGGTTCGGATTCGAAGGATCCGGCATGCGCAGTCCGCCGTCAATGGCGTATCCGTAAGTGTAGAAGCCCGGCGGCAACGGACCCACGGTCAAGCTCCAGACGCCCGTGTTGTCCTTCTGCAGCGGCTTGGGCTCCTTGATGACTTCCAGAATGCCCGGCGATCCCATCAGAACCACTTTCGATGCCTTGGGTGCGAAGAGGCGAAACGTCACCGTCCGATCCGCATGCACTTCAGGCGAGACGGGAATGTTGTTGGTGTCCTCGTAGTACGGAGCCGGAGCTCGCTGGCCGAAGGCCACCGGAGCAGCGAGCCAAACCAGACCGAGCATAGTGAACGCAGCACGCATTGTTTTCATTCTCTCCGGTTCTCTCCGAACCACTTCATGTAGTCTCGTCCCTCGTCGTACCGCACCGCCGCGGGCTCGCGCGTGGCAATTCGCGGCAGCACCCATGCACTCGACCCCAGAGCCAGCGCAACGTCATAACGCTTCATCGCCTTCTCCTTGCCGATGCATGTTATCACTGCTCGCCGAAAACGCAAGGCGGCCCAGAAGGATGTCATGCCGCAGTCGCAACTGTGGCGCCCCGTTCTTACGGCGCGCGTTCTTTTCGCCGTTCGGCCGGCTAGGATAGACTAAACCCAATGCCATTTTCTCGACATTCATCGTCAAACCCTTGGCACCGATCGCCAACTAATCTACCTGGATATGACAACCTGGTGGGTGCAATCCACCACGGACATTTTTGCGATATCTGACCATTGCCAAGAGAAGGCCGCTTCACACCTTGACTCGCTCGACCTTCCGCGCTTAGGATGGCGGCTTCGAGTATCAATCACTCGTGTCTCGAATCGTCCCCAGTGCCATGGGAGGTGCGAATGGAAACGAAGCTCTTTGCGAAAGTGTGCCTGATGGCGATCCCCGCGATTACCGGCCAGGCGTATGCCCAGGCGGCAGCCGCGGCTTCTCCTGGAACAGTTGTCGCCATCATCGACGCGACCAAAGTCAGTGAGCCAATCAGCAAATATGAATACGGCATGTTCATCGAGCACATCGGCTCCCTCATCTATCGCAGTCTCTGGTCCGAGATGCTCGACGACCGCAAGTTCTACTATCCGATCTCCTCCAAGGAGCCCGAACCCGCGGGCCGGGCGCAGGGTGGCCCATTCCGCGGCATGCACCTTCGCAAATGGCGTCCTGTCGGTCCAGACGCATTTGTGGTGATGGACAGGGACCACCCGTTCGTTGGCGAACAAAGTCCGCGCATCGAACTCGATCCCTCGACCCCGCACGGCATCCGGCAAACAGGCCTGGCTCTGGTCAACGGCAAGCAGTATACAGGCCGCATTATCCTTCGCGGCGCTCCGGGCACCAGGGTGAAGGTCATGTTAATTTGGGGTGAGGGCGCAAGCGACCGCCAGACCGTGACCTTCGACGCGCTGCCGGTGATGTATCGAACGCTTCCGCTCAGCTTCAGAGCCCAGGCCGATACCGCTGATGGCGCTCTCGAGATCACGGGCACAGGCAGTGGGAATTTTCACATCGGCACCGTATCACTGATGCCAGCTCACAACGTACAGGGATTCCGGCCCGATACCATCGCACTCCTGCGCCAGCTCCGCTCCGGCTTTTGGAGGTTACCGGGTGGCAACTTCGTCTCCGGCTGGAGTTGGTACGACTCTGTCGGTGACATCGACAAGCGCCCGCCCGTGTTTGACTACGCCTGGAACGCCATGCAGACGAATGATGTAGGCATGGACGAGTTTATGACCCTGTGCAAGCTGATTGGTGTGGAGCCGTACATCTGCGTGAACGCAGGCTTCGGCGACGCGCACTCGGCGGCAGAAGAGGTCGAGTACATAAACGGCTCGGTCAACACGCGTCTCGGCGCCATGCGCGCGCGGAACGGCCATCCCGAGCCGTATCATGTCAAGTTCTGGAACATCGGCAACGAGCCCTGGGGTACGTTCCAACTTGGCTACACCGACCTAAAGTATTACGTTCTCAAGCACAATGAGTTCGCGAAAGCGATGCGAGAAGTGGACCCGTCGATCACCCTTATCGGCTCGGGGCTAATGCTGGAGGATATGAACCTAAAGGGCGAGATGCGCGCCAAGTACGTGGGGAACCTCCAGCCCCTGTTCGGAACAGATGTCGACTGGACCGGCGGCTTTCTTGCGCACTGCTGGGGAAACTTCGACGGCATCGCCGAGCACTGGTACGCGCAGGGAGGCAGACACTTCGATCTTGAGCGGGCAAGAAGTTTGCCTCCGGATGCGCCCACAGACAATGCGTATGTGAATGTTGACCAGACACCGCTTGAGTGGGCGCGTTATGCAGCCAATGTCGTGCACCGAAAGGCCGAAGAATGGCAGGAGTACCAGCAGCGATTCCCGGTGATGCTCGCCAAGAAGATCTTCCTGTCCGTCGACGAGTACGCCTACTTCGGCGGAGGCTTTGGTCGAGGCGTAGATCTCAAACTGACCCTCGCCTACGCCATGATCTTCAACGAGATGCTCCGACACACGGATTTCCTCAAGATGTCGGCCCACACCATGGGCGTCTCCACGCTGGACTTCAGCCCGACTGCCGCTGTCCTGAACACCAACGGACTCTTGTTCAAGCTGTATGGCGATCAACTGGGCTGGGGCTCGCTGCCGGTCGCCGTGTCAGGTAATTCGCCGCAGCCCCCGCCGAAGTATCCTGTGGGCGGAGACCAGCCACGGACAAACGCCGGCAGCCCGACGTATCCACTCGACATGGTGGCTGCGCTGACCGCCGACCGGAAGTACGTGACTCTCGCGGTGGTTAATGCGACGGAATCGGTTCAGCGCCTCGAGCTGAGTGTGACCGGCGTCCGGCTCGCGGGAAAATCCACGCTGTGGCAGATGACGGGGAAAGACCTCAATGCCGCCAACCGCGTCGGCCAAGAGCCGCAGGTCGAGGCGAAAGAGATCGAGCTAGGCGACGCGCAGCAAGCGCTTTCGGTTGCGCCCATCAGCGTTGACGTCTATCGCTTTCCCGTTGCAGGCGCCGCACTGACGGAGCGCGGACATCAGGAAACTCTCCGCCCCTGACAATGCATAGACGTGGCGCGGGCATCTCGCCCCCGAATTGGGGCGCGGGCGGCGCCAGCACCAAAGAACAATACCGACCTTGCTTTTCTGGACTAGCGCGATCCAACATTGAGGTTCCCGGAGTCTCACATATGCCACAGGTGGAAGAAGATCTAGCCCCGGTTCGTTCGGCCCGACTGTTCTCACCCGGTAGCACCTTACCTTTTATTTTGGTGACGGCGCTGTTTCTGCTTTGGGGCATTCCGAATAACTTGAATGACATTCTCATCAAGCAGTTTATGAAATCGTTCGAAATCACCCGCTTCAAGGCGGGATTGATTCAATCAGCTTTCTATATGGGGTACTTTCTTCTTTCCATGCCTGCCGGGTTCCTGATGCGGAAGTATGGCTACAAAGCAGGTTTGGTCACCGGACTTTTCTTGTACAGCACAGGCACTTTCCTGTTTTGGCCTGCCGCTCACGTTCGGCAGTACGGCTTCTTCCTGTTCGCCTTGTTCGTAATTGCCAGCGGGTTGGCCTTTTTGGAAACCGGGGCCAACCCCTTCATCGCTACGCTGGGTGATCCGCGAACTTCAGAAAGGCGGCTCAACTTCTCCCAGGCGTTCAATCCCGTGGGAGCGGTCATTGGCGTGTTGGTCGGTACGATTTTCGTCTTCTCCGGTGTCGAACTGAGCCCTCAGCAGATCGACTCGCTGAAGGTTACGGGGAGGTGGGACCAGTACCTGCAAGCCGAGACCATGAGAGTCGTCACCCCGTACCTCGTGCTGGCGGCGATTGTCTTCGTCTGGGCGCTGCTGATCCTCGGGACCAAATTCCCCAGGGTCGCGGAAGAGGTGGAATCGGAAGATGGCCGTCGGCGCGGCCGCCTGGGAGAGCTGCTTCGCTACCCGCACATTGTTCAGGGTGCGGTGGCTCAATTCTTCTATGTCGGAGCCCAGGTGGGAACGTGGAGTTATTACATCGCGTACATTCAAGATTACACTCGGGAGCCGGAAAAGATCGCGGGCTACTTCCTGACGGGGACGCTTGTGGCGTTTGGAGTGGTACATCGTAGGAGGCGCGGGCCTCCACCCTGCAGGAGCAAGAGGCTGCCGTCCAGTTCACCGTGGCTGTCTAAACACGCCGCCAAACTTGGTCCGGGAGCTGGAGTGAAAGATGGGCGTTGGGGGGTGACTAAGCGGCAGGTTCCCGAGACTTCAACGATTTAGGTTTTGGCAGGATCTGCTGGTCCTGGCAATCAGCCGAGCAACCCGCTGACGGGGCGGTCGACTCGCCTGTCCGCAGTTTCGCGTCGAGCACTATGCGGTTTACTTCGCCGGCCGCCTTTGTTTATGCTGGTTCCAACGTCATGAAACCGCTCCGGGGGGGGCGCATGCTTCCGAATTCGAGGCCCCGGGAGCGACGAGCATTGCAAGACCAGACGATTCCTGATCAGGGAGGCAACCATGAGCAAGCGAATGACTCGCCGGGAGCTCTTTAAGGATGTGAGTGTAACAGGTGCGGCGACTATATTGGCCGTTGGTTCAGGAAAGGCAAAACCCCATGCTGATCAATTGGCGCAAGCGGTCCAGGGCGAGCCACCAGCTTCCCTCACTTCGCAAGCTCGCGTGGGCGCACACGAGAATCATCTTGTTGAATTGACGGCAGGGGAAATGATCGTCGCTTTCGATCGAAGGTACGGTTCGATTTCCTCGATCACCAAGAAGGGCGACCCTCTGGGGACAAACTTTATCGGGAACGAACGCAATACCCCCGGCGTTGATACTGCGAACTCTCGATGGATGGGAGACCTCGTCACTCAAGTTTGGGACGTGACCGACACCAACCCGGCACATCGCCACTGGACGCCTCGTTCGCAGTTCATCCTGAAGGGGAAGTGGACACCGGAGTTAACCGGAAGGTCCGGCGATATCCGGCGGGTGAGCTTCAACGGAGGAACGTTCGCCGTTAACTATGAGGGAGCCTCGAAAAATGAGGGCGGCATCCGGAGTTTCAGCCTAGTCATGAAGTATCACAGTGGAGAAGGCAATTCCCTGATTTGGGAGATCGAACTCCGCAACGCCTCGGATCGCATCCTGGAGATCGGCGAACTCGGGTTCCCCTTGATGGTGAACGATCACTATGGCGAGTTCTACCGGGATCCCAAAACGGGCCAGCCCTTTCCCCCTGATGATACGGAGAATCCACTGAGGATTCCCGCCGATTACTTTTCTGTCTACCGCGAGCAATACCCGCGGATCCAGAAACTGTTCCACGAGCAAAAGGTCGTGGCTCACCACTTTATAGGCGGGCACAGCTCCTACGTGCTCATCCAGCGCCCGCTGGGCAATGCGCCCTTTCTACTTCTCCATGCCATGGAGGACACGTCATTCGAGTGCGTCTATCGTGACGCCAGCTCCTTCGCCGAAAAAGTGTACTGGTGGGATGGACCGAACATCCTGGCCGTCCATTCCTGGGCGACAAGGATCTTGCGGAATTGGGATAAGAACCCCTGGATCAACGGGCACACTTCGCTGGTCCTGGAGCCGGGGGAGAAATGGTCTGGCCGGCTGCGCTTCGCCTTCGTGGAGAATTATGACGCGATTCGGGAGGAGATCTGCAAAGCGGACAACCTCGGCATCCGGGTTCTGCCCGCCATGGTGGTTCAGGAGAATACCGACGCCTTCGTGGAGTTGAGATCGAAGACCGACGTCGAGAAGATCGAATTCCTTTCCGACGACATTACGGTCAAGGAAAAGAAGCGCGTCGATGACAAAACCTTGCTGACGCTCTCATTCAAGGGCCGAGGCCAGAAGAGCCTGAAATTGCACTATGGCGGCCGCTGGACCAATCTGCACTTCTACTGCATCGAGGACATCGCGCAACTGCTCAAGGCGCGGGGGCGGTTCATTGTGGAACGGGAATTCTACGAGAACCCCGAGGATCCCTATCATAGGCACCACATGTTCTTGCCCTTTGACCATCGCATCGGGAGCACTTTCCTCGACTCTGATGAAGTGTCGGAGGTAGGCGGAAGCGACGCCGAATTCGGCTTTTCAGAGCCTTTGTTCCTGGCTGAGAAGAACGTCTACTATCCTTCCCCGGAAGAAGTGGCAACCCTGGAGATCTACATCGCCGATTGCCTGTTCAAGTACATTCAGAATCCCGAGACGTACGCCGTCCGCGCCTCGCTTTATTGGAAGGAAAGGTATCCCTCGAGCCCCTGGAGCCATTGGACGAAGGAACGATCCGAGACCACCTATCGAGCGTACAACTACGCTCACGTCATGAACATTTATCACGCCCTGTACCGCATCGGCAAGCGCTATGGGTTGCTGACGCGCAAGAGCCCGGAGGAATACCTGAGGATGTCGTACCGCACCTGCCTGCAAATGTTCCAGACGGACCCCTGGGGACATGTCGGCGTGATGGGCGGCGGGAACGCTGTGAACATTCTCGAGGACCTCGGAAAAGAAGGATGGCAGGAGGAACACAGCAAACTGCTGGAGGAAATGCGGCAGTGCAACGAGGTCTTCCTCAACGACCCCTATCCGTACGCTTCCGAGTACTGCGTGGACACTACCGCCCACGAACAAGTCTATTTCTTCACCCGCTACTTCGGTAATACCGAGAAGAACCTCAAGACGCTGCAAATCACTAAAGCGCTCCGAGGCGGGAACCAACCGGTCTGGTTTCAATACGGCAATGACAACAAGGGCGATCTAACCTGC